>ERZ890953.195-NODE-195-length-35940-cov-5.656932_pt1 | contig 35940 bp, 38 predicted proteins | sample MGYA00521264_ERZ890953 | MGnify/ENA primary metagenome ERZ890953 (study PRJEB32303, sample SAMEA104408629) | aquatic metagenome | biome: Brackish water; feature: Chemocline; material: water | place: Baltic Sea | collected 2014-10-26T21:54:00 | depth 200 m ...
TAGATAAAGCTGGAAAACAAACACAGGACATAGTCCTGCACGGGAGATAGTCAAGTTTATGTCCCGAAGTACATAGGCTTGAAAGTACTGTTCGGTACCTTGGAATAGAAGTGGATGATGCTCTGGAAATATCTGAGTTAACAGATTGTTGATGTAATTAATCAGGAGGCGTCATGAAATGGAGCTTCCTGGTTTCTCCATACCGGACGTATGAGACAGTAAAGCTTCTGGCTTTCAGTAAAATTAACGAAATTTCAGTATATTCGATTAGGCTTAATCATGGACAAACCGGCCGTTCCTGCATGTACCGGTAATCGGTTCTTCACGGCCCTCAAGAGACATTTAGATGATAGATAACTATAAAAGTCTCCAGGCTTTTTGGCCTGGATACTTTTCTTTACAGGCTGGTGAAGTATTTATCTGGAACCAGGAAGCGGACGATGACCACCGCCTTCAGGTGCACAGGCTAAAGGTCCGTCTCTTCCTCCTGGTGGTGACAGGCAACTACCTTCGACCATATCTCCTCTGGGCGAGGAAAAACTACAGGTGTCATTTGCAGCTTTGTCGGCACAGGCTTCAATAGCCTCTTCCGGTGGCCCACCTCTTCCCCCCTGTTGGGCGTAGGTTTCAGTAAACGGCATTGAGATCAGTAAAATCAAAGCTGAAGCTGTTAATACATTTTTTAAAGTATTATTTCTTAACATTTTTATTTCCTCGTTTCTTTTATTCAGTTTACCAAGTCTAAAGCCTAAATATGGAATGGATAAGGAGAGAAAGTGAATACAATGTGGAGTTTGTTCCAGCATGATAAAACACTATCATTATTTCAGGTGAGTAGAAAAATATCGATACAGACCCTGACTATATTTAACTTACGTCAGTTAACAGCCTGCAGAAGTGTCAGGCTCTACGCAGGCCAGGCGTCAAATCGCTGTTTTTCCAGTTGCATCTCACCTTTGTTACCCCGGTAAATATTGATCCACGCCTGCCAGTTCTCGTTATCGATTTCCGGGTAATCGAGCCGGTAATGACTGCAACGACTCTCTTTACGCATCAGTGAAGCTTTTAATTTCATTTCGGCACTGATAATCATGTTTGCGGTTTCGTGAGCCAGTCTTAATTCGTGCATGTCTGCAGCTCGAAGCATCGGCAGGTGGTGATCTCTGAGTTCTTCGATATAGGCAAGTGCAGCCTTTAACAGGCTCTCTTTTTTAATATACAAAACAAAATTCGGAATCATGATGCCCTGCAATGTTTGTGTAACCCAGGCAGGTCCGAAACCAGCTTGCCTTTTCAGGGGCGCGAGGATTTCATCTTTCACCTGGTTGAGCTTTACAGGTGAAATTTTGAACATTGGTGTTTTCTGTACATAGTTTGCTGCCGCCTTTCCGGCAATAGCTCCCTGAACTGCAGATCTGGCCAGAGAGGACCCTATCTGGGTATAGATAGCACCCGCCATATAAGAGCCCAATGCATCACCTGCCGCGTACAGGCCGGGTATGTTAGATTCACACTGATCGTTAATGGGTACCAGACCCTCGGATTTATGAATGGACATACCGGCTGAAGAACCACCTACAGGTATGCCATGCATGCCGGGAGGCCGACCACCGTCTGCAGGTCCTCCGGGCGGTGGTTCAAAACCTGCAGGCGGTTTACCTCGACCTGCAACTCGATCAGAATCACCCGGAGGTGGAGGCGGGTGGTGGGGCTGATCAAATCCTGCTGGCCTGTAAGGCCCGCCGACGGTTTTATTGCTTGCTGCCATTCCCGGTGGTCCAGCTTCAAGGGGATTACCATTCATGTAAGCCAGGTAATTCATGTCCACACCCAGATCATGGTGAATTTCTACCCCGGTAATTCCCGGTTTACGTTCAAACATGCCATGCCAGCCATCAAAACAGGCGGCAGCATTTTTTGCCTGACCAGGGTGTCCATCATTCCATTCCTTACCCGTTACTTTGGCTCCTATTTTATAGGCCATGACGGTACCATCATGAGTCAAATCATTGATAGGGAATCCATTCGGTTTAAAGCCTCCTGCACCAGTACACAGGATGATGCTTTTTGCGCTAAAGCTGATGACGTTTTCATTATCCATACTAAATCCGGCGGCACCCACGATCTTGCCGTCTTCCTTGATAAGGTGTGTAATCATCACGCGTTCGATAACGGGGATATTGCGTTTCTGTAGCGGGTTACTGAACGGCCTGTTACACAGCACAGAATCAAAGAATCCCCATTCTTTCAACTCGTTGACTCTGGCCTGTGAATGCTCGGCCATCTGTCGGGTGTAAACCGGGTTGCTGGTTCCTAATGCAGAACGCGATACCTCATTGGTAAACTCATCCAGTGTCAGTTTGGATGTTTTCGGGTTGAAAGCAAATATTCCCTTTGCAAAAGGTGTTTGCCCGGATGCACCGAGCCGTCCCTTGGAAACCATCATGACTATGGCACCGGCATCATGTGCCTTGACTGCGGCAAAAAGACCCGCCATGCCACCACCAATGACCAGTACATCTGTTTGATGATCCTGTTTAGACAGGTTGTCAGTATCAAGAGTTACTTTATTATCTGCCCATCCATCAGCTATGCCCATCGACGTGAGAGCTGCCATACCAGCAACTCCACCCGTTAATTCTAAAAACTGGCGACCTGATAACCTGCTATTTTCTGAGTCGCTCATCACTTTGCTCCTATGTGTATGACAGGGTTGACTACATAATGCCTGACCAGCATAACTGCGCCAGTCAGCGCGCAAATTATGATAAAAACGGCCATTAAATAATTGATATGACGTCCAAGTTCGATTGCATGCCAGCTTGCCAGTGAAATAAAGAGGATAGATAAGCTGCCATGAAAATACCGCCAGGCTTTATAATTCACCCCTAGCTTTTTCACTAATCTGTAACGAAACAGGGCAGTTATCCCTAACACAAGCATTAATCCCCAGGCAATCAAACCCAGTATTACACCCGTACTTTCGAAAGTTGTGATAATGGTGATTAATGCATCCAGTGGTTCTACACCAGCCTCAAAAAAACGGGGTAACACAATCAGCACAGGATGCAGTAAAAAAAAGGGGACGATAATGTAGCCTGTCACTTTATGCCTATTGGAAATCTGGCTTAATTTATAGAATTGCGAAATGGTTTTAACATGACGTGTCAGAAATAATTGCTGTAGTAACAAAGCAAAAGCGATAATCGTCAGTATTGAGATTGAATCTTTTAAAACTGTACGCCCTGGAGAATCTCCCGTAATAAACAGCAGCACGGGTAGTGCGATAAAAATAAGTAGCGCGCTAATGATAGTTATTTTTTTCGCAGATATAATCAAATTTAACCCCATGACACAACAACGGGTATGGTTTTTTCCGCTGAAATAATGATTGCATCCACCGGGCAGTACAACCGGCACAGATGACAAATCTGGCAATCGGCGACATATTTAATGACCGCCTTGCCTGTGTGCGGATCAAGTCGAAGTACATCAGTCGGACATGACTTCACGCATTCTCCGCACCCAATGCATCCATTAATACTGTGTATCGACATCGTCTTTTTCCTCATTCATTAACACAAATGATAGGAAAACAATGTGCAGCAAATATGTAGACAACAAGTAGATAGAATGGATTATAGAACCCAGAATAATTCCTCGATTGGTATCTGGTAATTAGCCTGGTTATTAATGGGGAGTTACAATAAGTGCCTATTATTGTGAAATAAATATTGTAACTACTCAGCACCTCAGCCCGTGCCGGCCAAGCATCTACAAGTAACAGAACTCTGTTGCTTAGATGGCGTGGCCTCCGTGGCATGATGTTCTCCTTGATTGTGGCAGCTAGCTTCGTTATCTCGGGGTCGGAGTCGAATTATTTTACGGGTAAAGTTTGAGAGTCTAGCAATAAGGACTACCGAGCCAGGCTTTATTCAGTGGTTATTCGACTCCGACCCCTGCTGAAATAAACATAATGAAATCAATTAGTTAAAAATCTGTTACTTAGAAGCGAGATTAAATATTTAGCTTGAATGTATACGGATTTGTTAGACTTTTTGATGTGTTTTGAACCTTTTAATCTATGCTCATTATTTTTTTAATTGAAAGACCTGTCTTATCGTCACCACTTTTTCACCAGGGTGTTCAGGCGATAACACGGTAATTCGTTGTAAACGATCGGGTTCTGATAGCAACTTAAAACGTTGAACAACACTTTTGTCTACCCCTGTATCAAAGTTAACAACTAGCACATCATCTTCCCAGCCTGCTGTAGCAGTAACCTGGTGACTGCCACCGATAGCAGATACAGAAGAATATCGATAGTCCGTGTAAATTACCCGGGTTCCAGTGCTTCGAGAGTATATTTCAAAAGCAGGTTCCTGATGGTTAATAACCAGTTGTGTTGACTTAAGCTCCTGTATCAGAGCCTGCATGTTCTGGTGGCGACTACTACTTCCATCTTCACCTTTGCGTCTTCCTCCAGGTCCTTTACCGCCCGCTCCTTTACCATCAGGCCGTCCACCGGGTCTCCTTTCTCCCGCATCTCTGGAACCTTTATTTTTAGCCTTTTTTGTATGATCACCAGCAGTCGATAATACTTCCTCAGGATCATCACTTGCTTCAGGATCGAATACCCAGGTTCCGGAAAAATCCGCTTTGTTTTCGTCATTTAGCGGATTTAAAATATCTGGAGTTAGGCGAAGATCAAGATATTCCAACCTGCCTGAATCAGTTGATGGAGGATTCATTTGATCAGCATAAACTGAATCAGTGAATACAATGACCAGTGATGTTATGGCCAGCGATACTATTTTTGGAATACCTGAGAAATGCCTGTTCACTTTAGTTTCACCTGATCGGTAAGTCGTTATTGTAAAGTAACACCAGCAGCGTCTAGCTGACTACGGGTTCGTTTGATTTCACCAAGATTGCGCTTAACATAGGCTATTAAGTCAGCATTATTTTTTTCCTCTGGTTGAAGCATAGATAAAGCGCTACTCAACTGATCTTCTGCCTTTTCTAATTCCTTTTGCAGCGCATTAATGATGCCTAATTTGATGAGATTTTTTGCGATATCTGGGTGCGTTTCACCCAAAGTCTGGTAACGCACCTGGAGAGTCTGCTGAAGCTCTTTCTGTGCATTCTGATACTGCCCTTTTACTGTGTAAATAATGGCTAGATTATCTTGCAGGTTGAGTAGTTGCTGAGGCTTAAACTCAGGCAACTGTTGAACCTGTTGCATGGCCTTTAAGATCAGTTTTTCCGCCTGCCCATAGTTTTTCTGATCATAAGCAAATTGTGCCGCCATCTTTAGATAGACGATGTTGTCAGGTTGTAACTGTAACGCCTCTCCCATAAAGGATTCGGCAAGAGTCCACTTTTGCTGCTCGGCATAGTATTGCGCCAGTCGGATGGCCGCCTCTGCTGCCTGTTTTATGCCTTTATCATGCAGTGCTTCCAGCTTCGACGGGTATTGATCGTCGACTTTTATGTTGCTGGCTTTTACTGGCTTTAAGTTCTGCACTCTTGCTTGCTGGTGCGCAGAGTATAATTGCTTCAGTCGAGATGATGGTTCTGTTGCTTGATTAGTCTGATAATCCACTGGCCTGGCAAGCGGCATATCTGTCGTTTTTGCTGAAGTTTCTGCTGATATCAATGCCGAGACAATCAACGTTATCGTTACCAGCCCCCGGGATATTCCAGCTCGATCGTTTATCATTGCGTTCAGTCCTCTATGCTGCTGTATTAAAGAGGAACCATATTGAAGCTTTAATGAGGAACAAAGATGGAATGAATGTGGAGATAATCAGCAGTGAGTTACTGTACGGGTTGAATAAGTCTACCCCGGCTCTTCGAACTTATACCCTACACCGTATACTGACTTGATAATTTCTGGGTCACTGTGTAATTCAGCGATTTTTTTACGCAGGTTTTTTACATGACTATCGATAGTGCGATCGGTCACCACTCGATGATCGTCATACAGGTTATCCATCAACTGTGTTCTGGAAAAAATTCGTCCTGGCTGGCTCACTAAAGTCGTTAAGAGGCGAAATTCGACCAGCGTTAAATCTAGCGCATTTTCGTAGACAGTTGCCTGCATCCGTTCAGCATCCAGTTCAATCACCCGACTTGCAGGGTGGTGAGATTGTTGTCTAGAAGCCAGGGTGCGGAACAATGCCTTGATTCGAGCCATCACCTCACGTGGACTAAACGGTTTACAGATGTAATCATTGGCTCCAATTTCCAGTCCCAACACGCGATCAATCTCCTCAACTCGTGCGGTCACCATGATGATCGGCACATCGCTAAAACTTCTCACCTCCTGGCAGATGCTGATACCGTCTTTACCGGGTAGCATCAGATCCAGTAAGATGAGATCCGGGTTGTGCTGCTGAACCCAGTTAACTACCTCTTCTCCATGATCAATCCAGTGTGAGTTATAGCCATTACTCTGCAGATAGTCGAGTAACAACTGTGCAATCCTGGCTTCATCCTCCACGACCAGTACGGTTCTTTTTGACGCTGTTGTATTCATATTCTAATGTTTATGTTTAATCGGCAACTGTAAACTGATTTTTAATCCACCCAGCACAGATGCTTCAGCAGATAATTCTCCACCATGCGCCCTGGCAATGCTGTGTACAATAGATAAACCCAGCCCTGTCCCTCCAAACTCCCGACTACGTGAACGGTTTACCCGAAAAAGTCTTTCAAAAATATGGGGAATAAATTCTGCAGGAACTCCGGGAGCACTGTCTTCAATATGTATGATCAGTGCGGCCCCTGTTTCACAGGTCACCTTTACCCTGCCACCGTTATCAGTATAACGTAAACTATTTTCCAGCAGGTTGTTGAAGAGCTGAACCAGGCGATGTCGGTCAGCAATAATCTTTAGCCCATCCTGCTCACAATCCACTGATAATTTCATCTGTTTCCGTTGCATGGGTATCCTGTAACCCTCGAGTACACCATGCAACAGTTTAAAAATATCGATCTCATCCATTTCATAGGAGAGAGACCCCTGATCAGATTGCGACAGCAGGTAGAGATCTTCAACCAGTCGTTTGAGCTGCTTAACCTCTAATGACAGTGACTGTATTGACTCCGTATTTAATGGGCGGATTCCATCTTCCATGGCTTCCAGCTCACCGGTAAGTACCGTTAACGGGGTGCGCAATTCGTGTGAAATATCTGCAATCCACTGTTGACGGGCAGTCTGATTCTGTTCCAGAGTTTCAGCCAGTTTATTTAAATCAGCCGCCAGGTAACCCAGTTCATCCCGGCTATTAATTGCAATGCGAGTGTCAAACTGCCCAAAGGTCAATTGACGAGCCATCCCTGCCAGCCTCGAAATTGGCCGGTTAAAAAGTCGAGCCAGCAATAGTGAAGCAATAACGGCAATCAGTAATGATAACAGAGCAGTCAGTAACAGGTCTTCAAGCTGTTGTTCTGCAAACTGGATATCCAGTTGACTGCGGATAGTTTTAAAGTTCTGTATGACGAGATAACCAACCACCATCCCATTCAGTTCAATAGAGAGCAGGTGCTGATCCTTCCTCGGCGGAGGACCAATGACAGCTGCATGTTGCTGGTCGAGCAATCCAATTCGCTCCAGCATAAAAGGAGCCGGTGGTGGTGGAGGATGTCCCGGAGGAGGAAATTCATGCCACCCGAGATCCGCAGGTAGCTCCCCTGGGTGAAATGGGTCATGCCCTGCAAATTCAGTAACATCCCCTGTTGGTGGTGGAGGCCTACGCTGAGGCGGCCTGTCAGAGGGACCAAAATCTGCAGGGCCAACAGCATTTCCATCCGGATCATGCCCTTCAAACTCAGGAATGTCAGCCCCAGGCGGTGGAGGCCTACGATGAGGCTGTCTATCAGGAGGACTGGAATCTGGAGGGCCAACAGCACTTCCATCCGGATCATGCCCTTCAAATCCAGCAATATCAGTCCCTGGCGGTGGAGGGGGGGGCTAACTCGGCATCAGACAAAAGCTGATGCCATAACCGGGGTTCCTGCTGCAGGAAGTCCCAGCCCTTCTTTAGCCGGTACTGTTCACTTAAGCTTTTCCTGAATCGATCAAGGCGATTCGATTTTACCTCTTCAATATACTGGGAGAAGCCCTGTTGAAAATTAACCCGGGACAGCCAGACATTGATTGCCAGAATAAGCACTATCACCAGCAGGATGGTGAAAAACAGCTTGTGCCAAATCTTGATCTGTATATTTAACATATCGTGAACTATACATAATCCTATACAGAAGCGCTGAACATACTCTCTTCAGAACCCAGTAAGTTTCGAACAGATTCCATCAATGTACTACGCTCCTGGTCAGTAGTATCCTCTGCGTAGTATTGATCGAGTAAGGTATAGAGATCCTGTATTAGTTCTTCGCTCAGGTTGAATCCACTACTATTTCCCTGTCCACCCGGCGGCATCCCCTGACCCGGTGGAGGTCCCTGGACACCGGCCATCTCTCCAACAGTCCTGGCATCATAACCTGCTGCTTCCATCGTTTCTGCCAGTTCTCTTCCTGCCTGAATTCCGGCATCCGCAAAGGTTGAAACAATAGAAAGTGCATCTTCACTGGTCAGGTTTCTTGCATCAAACTCACTCAATGTATCACTGATCAACTGTTTCTGGTCACTGGTTAAAGAGGCTCCCGCGAGTCCGTATGAAGGTTGCTGTATAGATATTGCTGAAGCTGAGATTGTATTATTCATGAATTCATCTCCTGTTTTGTATTTAACAATCAATACATAAATTTTAGATATACAATGTGCAGAAAATATGGAGTTTTATTAGTTCTGAGGAGATTGGAATATTGAACGTGTCACGAGCTATACATAATTCTATACAGGTACGCTGAACATACTATCTTCAGTACCCATATGCTGAGCATGCTGTCTTCAGGCCCCAGTAAGTCCTGAAAAGATTTCATCAAAGTTCTGTGCTGATCGTCAGTAGTATCCTCTGCGTAGTATTGATCGAGTAAGGTATAGAGATCTTGAATCAGTTCTTCGCTCAGATTGAATCCATTCCCATTTGCCTGGCCGCCCACCATCTCCTGACCAGTAGGTGACTCTTGAATACCGGCCATCCCTCCAACAAGCCTGGCATCAAAACCAGCTGTTTCCATCAGTTCAGCCAATTCTCTTCCGGGTAGAATACCGGTGTCTGCAAAGGTTGAGACAATAGAAAATATATCTTTCCTGGTAAGGTTGTTTGCATCATATTCACTCAATGTATCACTGATCAACTGTTTCTGGTTACGGGTTAGAGAAGCTCTCGCGAGCCCGTACGGAGGTTGCTGTATAGCCATTGCTGAAGCTGAAATTGAATTATTCATGGATTAGTTCTGTTTGCTATTTACTTATTGGTTATTCAAGTAGGTACTAACCGCCGTCGCTCGGCTCGTCGCATGTGATTTCAACGTATTCACAGCATTGTAAAAATCACTGTCATTTTCCAGGAAAGAATAGCCGGATAATTCAGCGGTTGCATAAGGGGCAATCAATGTCGAATAATAATCATAGGTCGCCTGTATGCTGCTGGATTCAAATGCATTAGAAATTACCTCAGACAGGTAAATATTGTATTGAGCCCTGTACACATCATCCGCATAGATCTTCGCTATCAATGGCCACTGCGACGAAGTCAGGTCAGAGAAGTTCAACGCTAGAGAACCTCCTAACTTGCCGTCCTGCAGGGCTTCATTATTGTCCCAGGGGATCCATGTCAACTTACCGTTGTCAGGGTTGTTGTAGAGATAATAATTGTGGGGCATACGGCCATAGGTATCCCAGTTCTGGATAATGCCATTGACAGCCAGGTACTTCAGGAAACCATCAACATCAAAGACGTCTTCGAGGTTTGCTCTCCAGATCGCGGGGTCTGTAATCCGAGTGCTGTCATGCAAGGCATCAAAAAGAGCGATAATGTCAGACCAGTCTTCATCGACTTCGTTTGTCTTTTTCGTAAAGTCCGCGCTATCGAATGTGCCTTCGACAAAGTTTGCACTACCATCTTCTGGTTTGTACAAATTCCCATTGTCGCTGGAGAACTGGGTATCTATAACCGTGTTGTCTACCTCCTCCACCAGGGTGTACAGGCCGAAATACTCGGGGCCATTGCCATGATCAACATATAATGTGTAAAACGCGGTATGAGAAATTGCGATTCCAGCATTTTTAAATACGTCAGCCGAGACTTTTTCACGCATAAAGGATTCGTCATCATAATTGTTTTTAAGACTGAATTTTTTGAACCCGTAAAAACGCTGGTTATCGATTTGCGGGTAGTCATCTTCGTATTCATCAAAGTCCATCTTGAAAGCCAGTTTGAGGATTCCCGCCTGCCAGCTGCTTTGCAGTGAGGAGTTTCCTTTGAATCTTATGCCTACGCGATACCATCGCGTACCATTATAAAAGACTTCTGCTGGTACAAAAACAGGATCCTCATCCGTATCGATCAGAGCCGGACTACCCGAAGGTTGTCCGAATTCACCGTAGGTAGCTGACATATCATCCAGCATACTTTGCCAGCGTTCTGCAGTAATCACAAAGTCGAAGCGCTTAACCTGAGTATCGTCAAAAACTTCATCAAAATTCGGATCTGCACTTTTACTATGGGTTTCTTCACTCCAGTCGGTGGCTTCGAAATCGGTATCAGTCACTTCACTCGTTGTAGCAGTAGTTTCTGTAGTACTGTTGCCGCACCCGGAGACAAGTAATATTGAGCCCAAAACCAGCATTAGCAAAAGCTCTGGGAGTACTTTAGTTGCACCCCTGGTGGGTAATAAGTTGAACATCAAAAAATCCTCCTGTAATTAAAGGCCCTTCACCACGAGATGAGATGGAGATGAATGATCAAATCAATATGCAGGTGAAATGTGTTGGAAATGAGGAAAAATTTTGCAGATAAAAAGGAATTTAAGGTCTACGTGATTAACCAGGGGCAGGTAGTACGCGTCAAATTGTCCGCTCCATGAACATTGGAGTCGTTCAGACTGGAAAGTGTTAAATTGCACCTAAAAACACCCCTCCATTTGCACCGAGGTTTGCCCCGTTACATGTCGATAAAAACGTATTTAGACTGGAGCTAAATTTAAAGTAGATGGGTCAAAGTAAATGTAAATAAGGCCCGAAACTGGATCAAAATTCGATGCAATTCAACACCCTTTAATTCCTTAGTTTGGATTCGGCGCTGCAGAGTCTTTAGTCTATGCTTGCTTGCGCAGATACATATCTTCGTCTGACCGTTTTAGTAGAGTTTCCAGGTCGAGACCATCTTCAGGACAGAGCGCTATTCCGATTGAAGCGCTGACGGTAAATGTGGCGCCATCTACCGCAATGTTGACTAACGATTGTAATGGTGTTGCAAGAACGCGCTCAAGCTCTTCGCGCAATGCTATTGCATCGTTGCGGTTTTCCACCTCTCCCAGAAAAACAATAAATTCATCACCGCCATACCGTGCAGCCAGGTCGCTTTCTCGCAGATTTTTCGTCAGCCGCTGCCCAATTTCCTTCAATACCCGGTCACCCGCATCGTGCCCAAATCGATCATTGATTTGTTTGAACTCATTGAGGTCCACAAACAGCACTGCAAAGGGATGACTGTCTCCGCGTCGGCGCTGCCGAATTATGCGATCTTCTATGCGCCGAACAACCGCCTCACGATTGGGGATTCCGGTCAGTCGGTCGGTGAGCAGGTGTTTCTGCATGGTGGCAAAGGACTTGGCCAGCTCACCGATCTCGTCGTTTCGGTCTACCGGAATCTTTGCATCGAGGACGCCCTCACCAATTTCCCTGGCAGCAGTCGACAACTGGCGGAGACGTTTTGAGATTACGTTGAGCGTTACAAATCCAATTAGAGCGATAAAAAGGCAGGCAATGATAGCCATGATTACTGTCTGGCGCACATTTTCAGTGACTTTTTGCATGAAGTCGTTTCTGGGGACTGCTACTGCCACAATCCAGTCCAGTCCTGCTGCATCGCGTAGACGCGCATAGCCAGCCTGAATGACATCACCATTCGGCCCGGTGAATGAACTGGTGCGGGTGCCCGTTGGCGCGTCCCCATGCTCCGTCAGCTCTTTCACTACTGTATAAGTCGTCGCGATCCACGGGTCGCCGCTGACCATGGCATTCAACCGACTGTTGTCTTCGCCCCCATCATTGTGCAAATGTGGCCCACGGGAAGTTGCTACCAGATTGCCATCCGGCTCCACGATGAACGCAAAACCATTTGGGCTCAGCTTGAGATCCTTGAGGAACTGGTTCAGTAGTTGCATGGACAGGTCTGTAGCTACTACACCTTCAAACTCCCCTGCGGCATTGTTGACGCGCCGGGCTCGTGTGCTAACCAGTTGCAAGGTCTTAAAATCAATGTAAATCGATGTCCAGGTCTGTTTCGTGGTTTCATGGCCCGCTTTGTACCAGGGGCGCTTTCGCGGCTCGAAAATACGCATCTCTTGCTCCGGGATTCCCAATTCACCATGGATGCGGGAGTAATGATAGATTGAGCGCGGTGATACTCCATCGGTGCGCAGGCGTAGCTCAGCCTCTGTCTCGGAAAACCGCCAAAGTCCAATGAAGTGTCCATCGCGGTTGCCGTAGTAAGCGTAGTTATTTGGATTGCGATGTATTGAAGTCGCCAGCCATAACCTTGTTCGCAGTGCGTCCAGATCATCCTTAATCGACGATGGTGGAGGAATGTCTGTTGGGAAAGCTGTTTCTAGAACCGCTTCGGATCCCGAAATGTGTTTGTCCACTGCCTGTGAAATGCGGTTGACGGTCTCTCTAAGCACATGATCCGACAGCGTATCGACTGCATCCCGACCAGCATTGTAAGACAACATGCCAATAATAGTCGCAGCGAGCACAACTAATACTACGTAAGGTATGATGAGCATCTGTCGCAACGAAGCGTGTGAGTAAAAATTCATTATTACCTCAACATACGTCTTATGGGGAAAATACCTGGCACAATTCTAGAATAGAATTGCAGGGAAAAGAATAAAATAATGGAGGTTGTGCACTTCTTCTTTCCCGAAGTTGTCTACTACGTCATATTCCAGGCTTTTATCAGGGCTTCCTGCAGTTTATAGCGACAAACCACCAGTACTGAAAAGAACCCGGAACCACGAAAACCATTATCGATGAGTTATTCGTGTTCCTGGCCACTCTGTTTCGGCATCGACGTTCATCATATTGAAGCATCAATACAACGTCAACTAACTGACCACAGTGTCCACCAGAAGAGCGTGTGCACCGGTCTTTGATGCGGCACTGATGTTCAGACTCGATTGATTTCACAACTTTCTCTGAATGGCCACAATGCCCATAATTCTCTATTCAAGAAGCTGACTCTGTAAACTATAATTGGCACTTTGTGTGCGTTCAATGCGGATTACTGGAACGACTGGTATCACCACAAACTTGCAGCTCCCTATAGCCAGTCAGGAATGGCAGGAACGGGTCCAGTCTGTGCGAAAAATCCATAAAACATAAAATTTATTGCCACTTTAGGAGTATATAAACAGTAAATTTAGAGTCTATTAACCACTTCATGCCCGATAATCATTTAAATGCAGACAGTGTTTTCCATCATGTCTTTTTCGAAAATAGTTTTCACACAGGCTGGGTCGTTAGCTGCCAATTCAAGTTCTATATTTGGCAACTTACTAACAATGATTTTTCACGCCCAACTGATTTTTCCAGGTCCAATTGCATTTTCAGGGTTCAATATAATTTGTTTTTCTTCTTGCGCTTCGTGTCTCGACAATAGCTCCTGCATTGTTCTACCTACGCCCGTCTCTGGGCTAGTACCTCCAGCTTCCATGCGGTCGTACCTACTGGCGTCCTGCCCTGGTTCGTGGTGAGTTTTTTTAAACTCGGTGACATTGTCACCGACATTTCTTTATGTAAGGAATAGACTCGGCACTATCTTAACTGGAGTCTTAATTATGAAACAGAATGTTGGAACTATTGAGCGTGCTATTCGTGCGATTGTTGGAATTGTGGCGTTAGTTGCTGCTTTTACTACGCTGAATGTAATGGCTGGCGCAACACTTGGTATTGTAGCTGTTGTGGTTGGCGTAGTGATGCTGGGAACTGCGGCAATCGGCTGGTGTCCTCCTTATGCAATTTTTGGAATCAGCACCTGTAAAGTTAAATCTGCTGAATAATCTCATCTGGCAGTAGCAATTCTGCTACTGCCAAATATTACCCTGCTAATAACAACGTTTTAATATGGCTTGAAATTCGCTAAGCTGCGTTCTTTTTTATAATCGTCGCTTATGAAACAAACCATAGACTGGCGCAGTCACTGGACCCGTAAAACACCGGGTTTTCACGAAGGCCAGGTAAATGCTTATCTTGAAAAGTTCCTACCCTTGTTTGATCTTGCTCCTGGCGACACAATATTCATGCCGCTATGTGGCAAAGCCGTTGATATTCTCTGGTTGTCTCAACAGGGCTACCGGGTTATTGGTGTAGAGCTATCGGAAGTAGCTGTTTTATCTTTCTTTGAAGAATCAAGTATCGAATTTGTTAAAGTTCAACAGGAAAATTTTAGCGTTTACAAAGCTAAAAATATTACTCTGTATCAGGGTGATTTCATGCATATTCAGGCGCAACATCTGGCAGATTGTAAACTGGTATATGATCGTGCATCGATAGTCGCAATTGAGCCTTTTAACCGGCAATCCTATAAGCATAAAATGCTACAGATTATTCCTGCCGCTATACCGATGTTGATGGTTACCCTCGAATATGACCAGGATATTATGCAGGGGCCGCCATTTTCCGTGCCTGCCAGTGAAATTTCTGCCCTGTATCACCCGCAATATTCTGCACATTTTTTGCAAAGTAATGAGCAAAGTACAGAAGGTTCGCGCTGGCGTGAGCGAGGTTTACAATCGTTAATCGAATCAGCTCTCAGGTTAAATGCAAAATGAAATTAGAAGGCGCGTTACACAAAATGCAGGTAAGCCTGCAAAGCCCGGTTCAGTATCAACTTAATTTGGGTGGTTCCAGTGTTAATCTGCATGAGCATCTGGGGAAACCCATGCGTATTACTTCGTTGCAGTCTATTCATTGTATACACTGCGGAAGGCTTACTAAAAAAAGTTTTAGCCAGGGGTTCTGTTATCCCTGTTTTCGTTCGCTGGCACAATGCGATATCTGTATAGTCTCTCCGGAAAAGTGTCACTACGATCAGGGAACCTGTCGTGAACCGACCTGGGGTGAAGAACATTGCCTGCAGGATCACTATATTTACCTGTCGAACACTTCTGGTGTCAAGGTAGGTATTACACGTCATACGCAATTACCGACGCGCTGGATTGATCAGGGAGCTGTTCAGGCATTGGCCGTGATAAAAGTGACTAAACGATATTATTCGGGACTCATCGAAACAGCTTTTAAAGAATATCTAAATGATAAAACTAACTGGCGTAGTATGCTGAAAAATGATTACAGTGAAGTCAACCTGTTAGAAGTCTTTCAGACTGTATGGCCACAGGTTGAAGCGCAACTGGATAATGAGCTATTAAACGATTTAAGCGTTATTGCAGAGTCCGAACAGCAGATTGATATCAGCTACCCTGCTTTACGTTACCCTGAAAAAATAAATAGTTTTAATCTGGATAAAAACCCTGTCATTGAAGATACACTGATTGCCATTAAAGGTCAGTACCTGATATTTGAGCAGGGAGTGATTAATATTCGTAAATATGCTGGTTATGAGGTTACTCTGGAAATTCTATGAGCGATATAGCAAAACAAAAAATAAGTCCGACCCATATTGCCGTGCATCAAAAATCACGTCAGTTTGAAATTCATTTTAATGATGGTTCAGAATTCAATCTGCCGTTCGAATACCTGCGCGTATTTTCACCCTCGGCTGAAGTCAGGGTAGCCAAGAAACGCGGGGAAATGATTCTGGGTAAAGAAATGGTGAATATCGTTAATGTCGAGCCGATGGGTTCTTATGCAGTTCGAATCATATTTGATGACGGACACGATAGTGGGGTGTATTCCTGGTCCACCCTGAAGAGTCTGGGAGATGATTTTGAGTCAAACTGGAAGCAGTTTCAGCAACAACTTACGCATTTTCATGAGCAAAATAAGAAGGGAGGTAATATTAACGTATTATTTTTCATGAATCTGGTTGAAGCAGCAGGTACGGAATCATTAGAAATGGATTTGACGGATGATATTCAGCAGGTTTCTGATGTTATCCAACGCTTGATAGAAAAAGATGGTGCTTTGAAAGACGTGTTAAATCCGCAACGTTTAACCATCACGGTTAATAAACAGTTCTCAACAGTTGACCAGAAAATATTTAATGGTGATGAAATTGCTCTGGTACCTAAAGCTTGAAGCTGGAAAACGCAGTTGAGTCACAAAGTAATCCAGCGTTGCCTGTCAAAGCATGTTAGTATGGCAGACCATCTATGATTTAGACTGCTAAACAGGCTGTTAACCATTCGCCTGTATTCTAATCTCCTTTAGCCTGATCTTATTTCATTTACCTGATTCAGGTTCAAATCGGTCAAAACCTGAAAAACATCTTATTTGCGAAGTCGTATGTTCATTTCGGCAGCATTATTTTGGCATCATGCCAGTCCATTAAATCCACTAAAGTTCCATCAATTTAACGCTAGTTCATTCACTGTATATCGGTGAAAGTTAACAGCTCATTCTTTCAAATGTTAGCTGAATACAGTACCCGTTAACCTGAGCTCCATAATAACGCTCGAAGCTTGAGATAAATTTAAAAGGGGATCGCTTTATGCGCTTCTTTAACCGCTTTATTCAAATTTCATGCGCCGCTAACCTTTGAAAGTAGAACTATATGAAAATTGAAATAATCACCACACCTAACAAAATGTTAAAAGAAACAGGGTTTGGATCGCTTGAAGCCTGCCAAAGCGTTATGCAATCAATTCACAAAATTGGGCATGAAGTTAGCCTGAATATTTGCAGAACAAAGGCTGATTTACTGACTGTAGTCAATAAAAAACCAGCGCTGGTTTTATTAGCGGTTAAGTATCTATCTATTGAAAATGGCGATGACATCTGGCTGGCAGAATACTTTGAGAGACAGAATATTAACTTTGCGGGCTCTTTAAAAGATGCGCTAAAATTTGATTCAGATAAAGTTAGTGCAAAATTATTCCTTAGAAGTCAGGGCGTAAAAACGGCTAAATTTTTTACTGCTATTCCCGGTCAATTTACCTGCGAAAGCGAATTGCCCGTTAATTTTCCGTTGTTTTTAAAACCAGTGGATGCCGCTAATGGAAATGGTATTGATGATTTCTCTCTGGTCAATAATTTTGCCGAATATCGAAGCAAGTTATTATCCTTATACGAAATTTTTAAGCAACCCGTACTGGTGGAAGAGTATTTAAGCGGTCAGGAATTTACTGTAGCCATCATAAAAACCCAGAGTAAAGGTTTAACGACTTCAATCATTGAAGTAATACCTCCTGAGTCTTCGAATGGGTTAAGAATATTAGGCGAGAAAGCGAAAAAGGAAGATACAGAAACTTTTCGTAAAACTGAAAGTAGTGAATTGACCAGTAAGGTCAGGAAACTGGCTGTTAATGTATTTAAACTTTTGGGGGTAAGGGATTTTGCAAGAATTGATATAAAAATGAATGCAGTTGGTGAATGCTTTTTCATGGAGGCTAATCTGGTTCCGGGATTGACCGCTGGCACCAGCTATTTCCCCAAAGCCATGAAAATAGCACATGGATTAGGCTATGACAGTGTGATACGCATGTTAATAGAAGGGGGAGTTAGTCGAGCGCCTTCGACTCTAATACCCATGAAAGATTTTTATATACCCGAAACAATCCTACATGTAACACGGTCAAGAAGATTTTTAAATCGATGCACACAATTGATTGGCTGGAGATAATTGTAGTGGCTCAGGACTTCAGTTTTATTTTAATTTAACCTTTCACCACGACAGGAATAGTATGATGAACTCCAATAGTGACATAAAAATCATTGGTTTAGACGAGGATAGACCTCCAGTTGTGCGCAAAGAAGCCTATATTGATTTGTTTTTCAGGCTTTCGCAAAAAACTTCCGTGGAGTGGTGTGAGGATTTTAACAAACTGGGTAATCAGCTAGAGCCGCCTGTAAAAATTGATAAGAAAAACGGAATCTTTATAGAAACCTGGATTCGGGATATGCAACTTATTCCGGCACATCTGGATAAAATAAAGAAGAAAATAATCCAGTGTAATGAACTGCTTGAAGAAAAAATCAGGCAACAGAAATTGCTGCTTTTAAGTAAAAATGCTTCTTTAATGGGGATGGATGGAGAGCAGAATAAGCTCAACCAGATAGTAGCTGAACTCAATTTTGATGGCTGAATAAAACCTGAAAAAAGGGGTTATTCGGCTAGTTGTGCTGTTTTTATGTTCAAGGTTTTAGCTGCTACCCGCTATCAGGAAATGTGGGTCAGCTACAATGCCGGAAAGTTAAGCGACTCGCTCGTCATTCTGGCGAAGGCTAGTATCCATAACAACGAGCCTGCTGGCCTTTAAAATGGATACCCGCCTACGCGGGCATGACGACAAAAGACCTTAACTTACCGGCATTAGGGTCAGCTAAGGTTAAATTTTGGTAGGGCGTGGGGTGCACACCAATGATGTTGGTACTGAAATGCAATGGTGCGCACGGCGCACCCTTCATCTATGAGTCAGTACTCACCGGATCAAGCTTATTTCCCCTGATCCAGCTGTCAGCGGGACGAATATCACCTACATGAAGTCCGTTAGAATTCATGATTTTTGGAGCGATATGGGCAACTAGCTGTTGTTTCATTGCATCGGTTAAAAAGTCCAGTCGATCCAGGATAGAAAGCAGGGCTACTGAGCGTGCTCGTGAGCCACCATCTGCTATCTTCACGGCAATGCCGAGACCAGCTTCCGGTAAAGCAGCGATAACTATTCCCTCTGCCCCGGTTTTTGCCAGTACGGTACCTTTTGCCACTTCGTTTAACTCGCTTACCAGGGTTCCATGGCCAGCAATATATAAAGGTTCATTGATGATGGCCTTATGCAGACGATAAATAGCCTGTGAACGGCTATCCGCTAAATCTACCGGTTTTGCGAAACGGGCCATAGTAAGGGCAAGACGAAATAATGGCATGGTAGGTGCGGGCAGGCCGCAGCCATCTATTCCCATCGGGTAGAGGCGTAAATCAATATCAGCCAGATTAGACAGGATATCCAGCGATAATTGTTGCAGAGGGTGATTGAGTAAATGATAGCCTTCTATCGGTAGTTGTAAATGTTGTGCTGTGGTGAGGAAGCCGGTGTGTTTTCCTGAGCAGTTATGATGAATTCTGCAACCCTGCTGGCCTGCAGCCAGCAGTCGATGGGCGCTTTCCGTATTTTCAGGTAATACCGGGCCGCAGGCCAGATTTTGTTCTTTCAATCCAAGTCGATTGAGCCAGGAAGCCACCAGTTTTTGATGCATTTCCTCACCCTGATGCGAAGAACAGGCTAAAGATAATTCAGCATCTTTCAAATTATAGTGATTGCTGGCTCCACTTTCGATGAGATGAATCGCCAGCATTGGTTTAAGTGCGGAGCGTGGAAATATAAGTTGTTCGATATCGCCCCAACTTTGCAGCACCGTCCCTTTATAGTCGCACACAACGGCGGCTCCGAAATGACGGCTTTCCACGATATTGTTACGGGTAACTTCTACCAGAAGTTCATAGGACATTTTTTTGTTATCATCCTCTGTTAGAAGAGTGGGAATGAATATTTCCTGGTCCATGATTAGCAAAGTGCAATAACACTTAACTATTCCACATTACATTACACTTTTGTTTATCGGCAGCAATAAGCAATTCGATTAATGGTAATGCCCGGTGTGAAATTGATATTTCCGGTTCATCATCATCTTCATTTGAAGATTGCTGAGAAGGCTGTAATGGCTTGTCTGCTTCTACTGCTGCCTGCAGTAGTTGCAACGCTTGCGGCACGTCTTCAGCCATCAGGGCACCGGGCACCTGGCCACTATGCCCCATATATTTGAGCAATTGAATTGCGATATCACCAAACATCGTTATGTCGGCATAGGCCGGGCAGCTAAAGGTTATCAGCATGTTTTTTCCTTTCAAAAAATAATTACATAAACGGTTTTTTAACCAATTATCCTGGAAAAATCATATTAAGCCTTTTTTGTTCAAAAATCATTAGCCGTCAGGATAACCTTAAAACGTCCATGTCCTGAGCCGCCATCTTTATAGATCTTTGCGGCAACTTTATAAATCTGCTCTATCGAGGCATCGAATGTGCTGAGTAATTCAGACTCGGTACTGCCGACGTCTTTGTTGATTTGCTGCAACGCATCGATACCCAGGAAAAAAGAAATCTCAATTGTTCTATCGTAACCCCAGAAACAGATGCGATTTTTCGCTTCATCGAAACTGCGACTGGCATTTGGGAAATTCAACATGATTACCTGCCTCCATCGCTATTCATACCTTTCAGGAATTTGAACAAATCACTATCGGTTGTCAACACCAGCGTTGTGTCATTGGCAATGATGGTTTTATAGGATTGCATGGTCCGCGTGAATTCATAAAATCCCACAGCCTGAGGACTCTGGTTGTAGGCACTGGCATAGATTTCTGTCGCTTTGGCATCTGCCAGGCCACGTATCTCTTCAACCTCTCGATAGGCTTCAGACTGGATCTTGTTCAGGTCGCGTACCCTGTTCCCACGAATCCTTGCTGCTTCACCATTGCCCTCGGACAGGAAGCGTTCTGCGATCTGTCGCCGTTCGCTGATCATACGATCATAAATCTTGGGGCGAACACTCTGATTGTAATTGATTCGTTTGAAGCGAATATCCAGCAGCTCGATGCCAAATACCTTCACCTTTTCCGCGGCTTCGACAAAAATCTCTTTTTCCACACCTTTGCGACCCTTCTGGATGGGAACCAGTGATCCCATGTTTAGATTTTTTTCGGCTTCGGTCAAAAAGGCATCGCGTAAAGGTACACGATCTTTGGTCGTGCGAATTATTTCTATCAGCTCATGCTTGGCAATAGCATTTCGTGTCTCACTTCCCAGAATATCGTCGAGGCGGGATTGTGCACTACGTTCATCGCGCAGGCGTAAAAAATACTGTAAAGGATCAACAATGCGCCAGCGAGCGAACAGATCAACTGAGATGTAAAGCTTGTCTTTGGTCGGCATATCGGACGGATTGCCATCCCATTCAAGCACTCGTTTGTCGATTGGATTCACTTCCTGAATAAAAGGCATTTTGAACTTTAGTCCTGCCGTGGTAACCGGCTCGCCTACCGGTCTGCCAAACTGGGTAATAATCATCTGCTCAACTTCACTGACGGTATAAACCGAACTCATCACCGAGTAGAAAACCAGAGCAACAACTGCCAATAACCCCATTTGCATTATTTTCATGGCTTTGACTCCTTTTTTGAATCCAGGTTGAGCAGGGGTAAAATGCTACGAGCCTGATCATCGATAATGATCTTGGATCGAATACCCGGCATGACATCCTGCAGGGTTTCAATATAGATGCGCCGGCGCGTGACCTCCGGTGCCTTGCTATATTCTGCCAATAAAGCATTGAATCGTGCGACATCGCCTTCAGCTTCGTTTATTCTTTTTAATCGGTATCCATCCGCTTCACGAATGCGTTGATCTTTCTCACCCTCGGCTAACGGAATGACCCGGTTATAGTCACGTCGCGCTTCGTTAATCAGTTTTTCTTTTTCCTGCTGTGCCTGATTTACCTCGTTAAACGAGGCCTGTACCGGCGCAGGTGGGTTGATGTTTTTCAGTTGCACCTGGTCGATGCTGATACCCATCGAGTATTTGGTGGACAGTTCCTGCATCTTGGTAAGAGCTTCTATTTCTATTTCCTGGCGTCCGATAGTGATGACTTCATCCACGGTTCGGTCTCCTACTACTTCACGCATGACTGATTCAGACACATAGCGCAAGGTAAGGTTTGGTTCTCTAACTTCAAAAAGATATTTAACCGGATCTGAAATACGGTATTGCACCACCCATTCAACCAGTGCAGCATTAAGGTCGCCGGTTACCATTTCCGTTTCCTTGCGACCATCAACCGGGCTCTGGTAAGGGTCACTCGCGCCCGGTGTGGAAAACCCGAATTCCTGTTTTAACTGGCGTTTGACCGGCACAATAGTTGCCACATCTATGCTCAGGGGCAGCTTGAAATGCAGACCCGGTGGAACTTCTTTATGGTATTGTCCGAACCTTTGTACCACGGCGACTGAATCACTGGGCACAGTATAATAAGATGTCCACATACCCAGGCCAATCAGTAACAGCGCCGCGAAACCCAGTATACCGAATTGCCCACCATTGCCTGGTATCAGGTTGCGTAGACGGTCCTGACCCTGACGCAGCAATGCATCGAGATCCGGTGGATTGGACCCTGAACGGTCGCCCCACGGAGTGCCTGAGCCACCTTTAATGTTATTTGTAGACATAAAATATCCTTGAATTTTTATACGGGAAGAGAAGTAGTCAAAATCGACATGCTGTTAGCAGGTGATAGTCTGCGAAAGTGATAAGACAGGATCAGTGAATGTTTAATACTTATTCTGTTTTACAATCTGAATGGTTTGATTTTTCCAGGTTGAAGACAGTATGGGCTTTATTGGTCGCATTTGCGAATCATTTAACATTAAATACAAAGCGAATCAGTATTATTGATTCGCTATCCGTCTAATCAGGGAATACAGTGGATTAATCATCGCTGCTTCTTTCCAAATATAACAGGCACCGTCAATACTGAGAGAAGTGTACCCACGGTAAGGTATATTTTATACAGCCCAGGGTGTTAACCTGTGATGACGAAAAGGAGTTTACCATGGCTACTTTACTATCCCCGAACAAATTTAGTGCTGCTAAACACTTTAATAAACTGCCTCTGGATTGTCTGACACGTGACCGGTTACAAAGTAATTTGCTGCATGAACCGAAATTTAGAATCAGTAACATTGATCCCATGTCGGGCCAGGATGTGGTCGATTTCAGTAGTCATCCATTCGTCATAGATGGCAATTTGACAATGTATTTCCAGAGCGAACAGACACGTAAGGATTATATAAAAATGCCGTTGAATCATCCGAATTTACATTTGTCATTCGAAGCGACAATGGAGGATGATCGTGGTGGTTAACGCCAAATAATTTTATTTTCACAGGAACTCAAATTATGCTGCCAGATATTTTTCTGGCAGTTTTACTAACTCATATTTTCAGGAGACCTGACCATGAGTAAAGAACAGAAAAGCAATAAAGAGACGAAGAAAAAAGCATCCATGACAGTCAAGGAAAAAAGGGCTGTGAAGAAATCCAAAAAAGAAACTGGTGGTTTATTTGATACAAAATAAACACTTTTCTGAAGTGTTAAAGCTTTAACCTGAATCAGTAGCTTCAGGTTAAATGTTAACTCAAAAAGGCAATGAATTAATCAACATTCATTGCCTTTATTTTATCCGGAGATATTACAGGGGGGGGGCGCTCAACCTTCCTGTTTTATAAAACTGTTCTGGCACAAACAATACAACCTGGCGATGAAATTTACCGTTAACGCTAACAAAACAAACGACATACTGAATGTTTGTTGCTGGCTTTCGGGCTGAATAAACTCTTCAATAATAAAATTTTTATATAGATACGGCTAACTGTTCGGGTTCTGCAATTATTTTTTTAATAGCCTTATTATCTGGCGCAGGATCAATTGCCAAATTACACCATGTAGTCGATATCAATTCATCGTATAACTCCGGGAGTGGTTTGTTGATAAGGCCATCCAGTCGGAACTGTATCATTCTTATCGCTCCACCATAAATCACCGCAGAAGCTATCATGCAATCAGATGCATTAATTTCGCCGTTGTTGATACCAGACTGAATTATTTTTCGCATTTTGACAAAAGGTTCAGCAGAGCAGATCGGTGAACCATCAGCGATATATTCGGAATGTTTGGAATACAGAACGTAAGAAATTATATTTGGTTGTGTTTCGGTATATTCAAATAATAACTGAATAATGCGGTTACACTGATTAATCGCGCCATCTACTTCCGTTATTACAGAATCAATAAACTCACTCATTTCATTCAGCAAATGGGAATACAGGGCTTTGGCTATACCCTCCTTACCACCAAAGTGATTATAGATTGAGCCAATGCTGACATTGGCTGTCTTTTGTACGTCATGAATGGAAACATTGTGAAAACCCCGTGTAACAAAAAGGTCAAGCGCTGCAGTAAGGATTTTGCAATCTATAGGTTCTGGGCAAGGAGCAGTTTTTGTTAAATATGGCATTTCGGCACCGATCAAAGACAATAATCGACAATATAACCTAAATTCCAGAAAAAATACATAATGAACATTCATTCTAAAAAGTTCTTGACGTAATAACTTTATGGGAATAAGTTAAAAACTCGAAAAAACACCAAAGTTAAGAGGAGAGTTATGAACACAAAAATAATTAAACGTTTTAAACCTGCTGTTGTGATTGCGCTCACCGCAATAACCATGCTTGGCGGAATTAACCAGGCACAGGCGGATGAAACCTGTCAGTCACCCTACATGGCTAAAATCACCGGTCAGGAAGATTTCGTGTATGTGTGGACATTGGGCGTAGAAGGCATGGGCGATGGTCAGGATAAACTGGTTACCGTTGATACCAACCCGAAATCCAGTCAGTACGGAAAAGTTATTAATACCTTATCGGTGGGCGGCAGAAATGAGGCTCATCATTCGGGGTTTACGGATGATCGTAAATTTTTATGGGCGGGAGGTCTGGATACCAACAAGATCTTTGTTTTTGATGTTCATACAGATCCTGCAAAACCGACCCTGTCAAACGTCATCACAGATTTTGTTTCAGCCAGTGGTGGAGTTGTAGGTCCGCATACAACCTATGCCTTACCAGGCCGTATGATGATCACCGGGTTATCCAATAATAAAGATCATGGCGGTAGGACAGCCCTGGTTGAATACAGCAATGAAGGGAAACATATCGTAACTCACTGGATGCCGACAGATGAAAAACTGGGCGGTGCGGATAAGGCTGGTAAATTTGCCGATGGCTACAATTACGATGTCCGTGTGCTACCCCGTCGTAATTTGATGCTGACGTCTTCTTTCACAGGCTGGTCTAATTACATGATGGATTTTGGTAAAATGCTGAATGATAAGGAAGCCATGAAACGTTTTGGTAATACTGTTGTAGCATGGAATCTACATACCAAAAAACCAATGAAGGTACTGGATGTTCCTGGTGCGCCTCTGGAGATTCGCTGTGCCTGGAAATCTGAAAATAACTGGTGTGTCACTACTACGGCACTGACTTCTAAAATCTGGCTTATCTATGAAGATGACAAAGGTGAATGGCAGTCAAAAGCAGTAGCCGATATTGGTGATCCTTCAAAAATTCCATTACCGGTAGATATTTCCATTGCTTCTGATGACAGTGGTCTGTGGGTAAATACTTTTATGGATGGTAAGACTCGCTATTTCGATATGAGCGATCCCTTTAACCCAAAGCAGACCTATGAAAAAGTGATCGGTAAACAGGTCAATATGGCATCTTCAAGCTGGGACGGGACACGGGTTTATTATACCAGTTCTCTTTTAGCTAACTGGGATAAGAAGGGTTCTGACGATGAGCAGTATCTGAAGGCATTTTCTTGGAATGGAGACAAGCTGGTAGAAAATTTTTCAATCGATTTCTATAAGGCTAAATTAGGTCGTGCACACCAGATGCGCTTTGGAGCCTATTCTCTATACAACAAGTTCTCAAAGCTTGAATCCATTGATGATAGCAGTAAGCAGATAGCTCAATTAACGGGTGAACTCGTTAACTAAGTTTTATCTTTAAGTGATGACAATATACCAGCCTGAGGTTTTAGGGCTGGTATATTTAAACCTGGAAAACGCAGTTGAATCACAAAAGTCTACGCAACATCTTGATGTACCTGATAAAAACCAAAAACACGCTCTTTACCAATTAGGTATTTTCGGTGTTTTTGATTTCATCATGCACATCAATCTGTCACGCATCTGTTTCGCGCTCAAATGTGTTTTACAGGTTTTAAATGGAGATAATTAATTGAAATTGTTAAGTTTATTTCTAAAAGTGATTGCTGGAGTCACTTTTACCTCACAACTGGCGGCGTTTCAGGCTCTGCCACAGCAACAGGAAAGCTTCGAGTTGGCACCGGGATATGGCAAATTAGCTTACCCTTTACCCGCTAAAGGCAGTTACCAGTTACCTCCATTGGGAAAAGCTTTAGACGGGAAAATCCTGGATGAACAGGGCAATAGCGGGACTTTATATGATATTTTCGCAGGAAAATATGTTTTGCTTAGCTTTATATACAGTAACTGCAGCGACATCAACGGCTGCCCACTGGCTTCAAATGTCAGTTATAAACTGAAAAGTGCCATGCAAAAAGACTCACTGCTGGCCGATAATTTACGCCTGGTCAGCCTGAGTTTTGATCCTGACAGGGATAAACCGGAAGTCATGCGACTGTACGGTGAAAATTTCAAATATGCCGGTAACAAAGGCGAGTGGAAATTTCTGACCACTGATTCAATGCAACAGTTAAGCCCCATTCTGCAAGCCTATAATCAGGATATACAACGGGAAAAAAGTGTTAACGGGGACCAGAGTGAAAATATCTCTCATATACTCCGGGTCTTTTTAATAGACCCGGATTACAACATAAGAAATATTTACAGCGTAGGATTTTTGCATGCTGATCTGGTAAAAAATGATGTTAAAACTTTGCTATTAAACTCGATCCCCGGCACAACAAAAATTGTGAACCAGTCAAACGTGGTTAGCCTGCTGACCAGGCCGGGTGATAATAAGGAGGGGTACGATACGCTAAATTATACTACACACAGTAACGCCCTGACCGAACGAGAAGGAAAAGGCAAACCGGCTGATTTGTTATCGATTGCACGCAATCCTCCTTTAGGTTTGCCAGCGTTACCGGCACAACTATTAGCCGGCTTAAGCGCAGAAAAAATAGCCCTCGGACGTAAACTGTTTTTCGATAGACGACTGTCATTAAATGATACTTTTTCCTGCGCCATGTGCCATGTGCCGGAACAGGGATTTACCAGTAACGAAGTTTCCATGGCGGTGGGCATAGAAGGTCGCAGTGTTCGGCGCAATTCACCTACTATCTTTAATGTCGCCTACGCTACCCGCCTGTTTCACGATGGCAGGGAATATTCCCTCGAGCAGCAGGCATGGGGCCCACTATTGGCGAAAAATGAAATGGGTAATCCGTCAATTGGATATGTGATAGAAAAAATAAACAATATTGACGGTTATAGAGAGCTATTTGAACAGGCTTTCAATGGTAAAGGGGTCAATATGATGACTGTAGGGGAGGCAATCGCCAGTTACCAGCGCACACTGATTTCAGCGGATTCGAATTTTGATCGCTGGTTTTACGCTAAACAGCAGAACGCACTGAGTATAAGTGCTCAGGATGGGTTTGCCTTATTCACGGGCAAGGCTAAATGCGCCACCTGTCATACGGTAGGTAACGATGTTGCCCTGTTTACCGATAATAAAATGCACAATACCGGCATTGGCTACAACAACTCAATGGGTATAAAACCGGACAAGGAACGGGTGGTGCTAGCACCGGGCGTTTTTATCGAGGTTGACCGGGAAATTATCGATGCTGTCGGAGCGAAAAGCCCGGCTGACCTTGGTTTGTATGAAATAACTGAAAACCCGCATGATCGCTGGAAATACAAAACTCCCACCCTGCGCAACATCAGTTTAACGGCGCCCTATATGCATAATGGTTCGATAGGGTCGTTAAAAGAAGTTGTAGATTTTTATAATAAGGGTGGTATTCACAATGAAGTGCTGGATCCGTTAATTCAACCGCTAAACTTAACAGACAAAGAAGTGAAAAACCTGGTTGAATTTTTGCAATCACTTACTGGTAGTAATGTGGATACCCTGGTAGCCGATGCATTTTCGGCTCCGGTGGGAGACCTTACCCACTCTGACCCTAATTGGGCTAATAGCGGGGGATTCAGTAATGAGGATTAAAAAATTTGGCTCTTCCTCTAATTGGGTAGTTACTATCTGCCTGCTGATAACAGCATTTAGTACAGTATCTTTAGCTCAGTATAATCCTGCAAAACCACCTGGAATGGGTGGGGATTTTGAACTGACAGACCATAATGGTGAGCTTTTCAAGCTGCAGGATGAAAGGGGTAAACTGGTGTTAATGTTTTTTGGCTACACATCCTGTCCCGATGTCTGTCCCATGGAATTATCATCGTTATCACATCTTCTGGATTTATTAGGAACTAATGCCAGTAAGGTTAGGACATTATTCATTTCTGTTGACCCTGAAAGGGATACTCCTGAAGTGCTAAAGCGATATGTTTCCTATTTTAATCCTCAGTTACTGGGATTGACCGGTACAGCAAAACAGCTTGCAGAAGTGACTCTTCAATATCATGCACAAAACAGTGTCAATGCCAATACTAAAAAGATAAAAAACTATACAGTAAATCATTCGGCAAATTTATATGTGGTCAATGGTGAGGGAAGGTTGATTAATATTATACCTTTCGGAATACCCATGGAGCATATTTACCAGATGATTAATTTCGAATTAATGCGTCTATGAGTCTGTCGGGCCTGGGATAAATTTTACGCTAAATACCTTTTTCCCGCTTCGTTCACCTAAACCCGACTGACTCATAACAAGTTGATAGATAAAAATTTCATTTATATTGTTTTATGGTTATAATGAACATTCATTCTATTCAATACAGATATTATTCACAAACATAGGGGATACCTTAATATGAAATGTAAAGCAGCTGTAGCCTGGGAACCAAAAAAGCCACTGGTCATTGAAGAAGTTGAAGTCATGGGGCCAAAAGAAGGCGAAGTACTGATAAAAGTAATTGCTTCAGGTGTTTGTCATACCGATGCTTTTACCCTGTCCGGTGATGATCCTGAAGGTTCTTTTCCCTGTATTTTAGGCCATGAAGGTGGCTGCGAAGTGGTTGAACTAGGCACCGGCGTTAAAGATTTAAAAGTAGGCGATCATGTGATCCCCCTTTATATAGCAGAATGTGGAGATTGCGAATACTGTAATTCTACCAAATCCAATCTTTGTCAAACCATTGCTCCTACAATCTGGACGGGTTATATGCCAGATGGAACCAGACGCTTCTCTAAAGGTGGCAAGGATATATTCCATTATATGGGCTGCTCTACATTTTCTGAGTACACGGTTGTTCCGGAAATTGCGCTGGCAAAAATCAATAAGGCTGCACCACTTGATAAAGCCTGTTTGCTGGGTTGTGGTGTGACAACCGGCATCGGTGCTGTATTAAATACGGCCAAGGTCGAGGCTGGTTCAACGGTCGCCGTGTTTGGCCTGGGTGGTATCGGTTTATCCTGCATTCAGGGAGCGGTGATGGCGGGTGCCAAACGCATTATTGGTATAGATATTAATCCGGATAAATTTGAGTTTGCCAGACAGTTAGGTGCCACCGATTTTGTTAACCCGAAAGATCTTGAAGGTAATTTCGTTGAATACATGCAGGATACCTTTGATGGCGGTCCGGATTATTCGTTCGAATGTATCGGTAATACGCATGTCATGCGTGATGCACTCGAATGTACTCATATGGGTTGGGGTGTTTCAACGGTAATCGGTGTAGCCGGTGCAGGGCAGACTATACAGACACGTCCTTTTAATCTGGTGGTGGGCCGTACCTGGAAAGGATCTGCTTTTGGCGGCGTTAAAGGAAGAACTGAATTACCGGGTTATGTCGACCGTTATATGAATGGAGAAATTGAGCTGGATAGCCTGGTGACTCATACCATGCCACTGGAAGATATCAACCGTGCCTTTGATTTGATGCATTCCGGTGAAAGTATACGCTCCGTGATTATTTTCTAACGCTTGTCTGAGAGTTATTAATGAAACAAATTGAATCTGTAAAAGAGTCTGGTGGATACCTTAATCGCTACCAGCATCACTCCACTAGCTGTAATTGTGAAATGACATTTTCGGTATATTTGCCACCTGCTGCAGAAACTCAAAAAGTGCCTGCCGTGTACTGGCTGTCAGGTTTGACCTGTACTGATGATAATGTGCGTACCAAAGCTGGTGCACAACGCTATGCGGCTGAACTGGGTCTGGCATTGATTATGCCGGATACCAGTCCGCGGGGCGATGATGTTGCTGATAAAGAGAGTCGTTATGATCTGGGTAAAGGTGCGGGTTTTTATGTAAATTCTACACAGGCTCCCTGGGCGCATAATTATCAGATGTATAATTATGTCACTGCTGAATTACCGGATCTTATTGAAAAAGAACTACCGCTAATTCCTGGAATAAAATCGATAACCGGTCATTCCATGGGCGGTCACGGTGCACTTATCTGCGCTCTTAAGGAAGCAGGGGCTTACAGATCAGTTTCTGCCTTTTCTCCGATCAATCACCCCAGCGTGTGTGAATGGGGGCAGGGTTGTTTCAGTGCCTACCTGGGCAGCAATAAAGAAGACTGGAAAGCATATGACGCGACCGAGCTGGTGCTTGCCGGAGCAGATAAAATTGAGCTTTTTATAGACCATGGTACAGCTGATGAATTTCTACAGGATCAGCTTTATCCGCAAGATATGATTGCTGCCTGTAAAAAAATGGATTTCCCGCTCAACCTTAGAATGCAGGATGGTTACGATCACAGTTACCACTTCATCTCGACATTTATTGGTGAGCATTTGCGATACCACGCGGATAAACTGTTCGAATAAAATATCCTCCCTTGAAATCCTCTGAGGAAATTACACCTTTCCCCGGAGGATTCCTTTTTGGAGATTATCAAGATGATGGTTCATATGGGGAAAGAAAAATCTTGAAATTTTAGCTATGTATATCAAAAGGATCGCTGATCAATTAGCGTTAATGTTTGCAGTGTATTTTTGTTTCATCCTGTAGCGAACAATATTTCTGGTAGTCGTTATCGGCTGATTGTACTGTAGCGAGCAGTTGTTCTTTTTCGAAGGGTTTTGTCAGGTAATAGCAAGCACCAGCCAGTAGCACTTCCCGCACTTCTTCACGGCTGGCCATTTCGGATTGAAGAATTACCGGCAATGCTTCCTTAAACCTGGAAAAATCAGCTTTATAAATTTAAATATGAGATACATCACCGACCTTCACTGAAACGAATTAATGCATCTATTTCAGGGACCAGTTCTGCGTAATATTTTTCAATCATCACCCAGTCGTTTGTCCGACCCGCAGTTTCCAGTCCCGCACAGACTTCGGCCAGAGTGATGGCTCCCACCAGGCGACTTGACGATTTGAGTTTGTGGGCATGAAAGAAAATTTCCTGTGCATCCCTGGCTTCATAAGCCTCGTAAATCTCAGTTTTAATTTCCTTTACCTGTGATATATATTTATCCAGTATGCCCTGTTTCTTACTGGCATTATCACCATATAATTTAGTGAGAGCCGCAGGGTCTATAGGCTCTTCAGCCGTTCTGGGTGGATCAGGCAAAGCGCTAATGCTGGACGGCCAGGGTCAGCAGTTGATTTTTCTGGCAATAATGCTGAAGTGCCATCCGTCTCCCTTTCGGGTAGCCATTTAATTAATGTTGAATACAGGTTGTCAGGATTAACCGGCTTGGCCACGAAATCATTCATGCCGGCCGTCATGCAGGCTTGTCTATCTTCGTCGAAGGCATTTGCTGTCATCGCAAGGATAGGCAGTTCTGCTTTTCCATCCATACATCGAATCAAACGCGTAGCCTCAAGACCATCCATTTCCGGCATCTGTACATCCATCAGGATCAGGTCATATTGATTTGATCGGACTTTTTCCAGAGCTACCCGACCGTTTTCCGCTGTATCGATAGACAACGAGACTCCATGTAACAGCTCTACAGCTACCTCACGGTTGATTGCATTGTCTTCCACCAGCAGGATTTTTGAACCTGCGTAATGCGACCGCAATGTTTTATCTGCATCCATAGTCTCACTGTCAAATGCCTCAGGCTGGGTGCTGCGGCCACGCTTCAGCCAGGCAGTGAACCAGAAGGTACTGCCGACTCCGGGTGTACTCTCTACACCAGCTTCGCCCCCCCATCAACTCGGCCAGACGTCGGGTAATGGTCAGCCCCAGGCCAGTGCCACCGTATTTTCTTGTGGTTGAGGTATCGGCCTGTTCAAAGCCGTCGAACAGACTCTCCAGTTTATCGGCGGCGATACCGATACCGCTATCCTGTACCTCAAATTTAACCAGGATTTCATCATCCAGTTCCTGCAGTTTTTTTGATCGCAAAGAGATGCTGCCCTGCTCGGTAAATTTTATCGCATTACCCGCAAAGTTCAGCAATGCCTGGCGCAAGCGGGTAGGATCACCTTTGAGCCAGTGGGGTACCGCGTCCTGATCTACCTCGATGTTTATACCTTTGGTTTTAAGCTGTTCTCTCAACATCGACTGAACGTGATCAAAAATCGTGTCCAGATGGAAATTTGTGTGTTCTAAAACCAGCTTTCCAGCTTCTATCTTGGAGATGTCCAGTATGTCATTGATGATCGACAGCAGGTGTCCGGCCGCAGAGTCGATCTTATCGAATCGATCGGACTGATCAGGGCTGTGATCAGCTCGTTTTAGCAGGTGAGTAAGCCCGATAATGGCATTCATCGGGGTGCGTATTTCGTGACTCATGTTCGCCAGAAAGGCACTTTTAGCCTGGTTCGCCGCTTCTGCCCGAATCTGTGCATCCGCCAGCTCGCTGGTGCGTTCAGTGACCAGCTCTTCCAGATGGTGCCGGTGATCTTCAAGTTCCCTGGTGATTCGTTTCTTTTCGGTCACGTCATCTTTGACCGCAACATAGTGGGTAATAGCGCCGTTCTGATCACTAATGGGTGAGATAACGGCAAACTCTATGTATTCACTGCCATCTTTACGTTTGTTGATGAATTCACCCTTCCAGGAACCCCCCCCTGCCCAGTGTGGCCCATAGATCCTGATAGGTTTCAGCGGATGTCCTGTCGGAATGAAGTATTCGAGGGTTGCTGCCAATCACTTCTTCCCGGCTGTAGCCGGATGTTTGTACAAATGCCTCGTTGACGTATTCAATTTCGGCTTTGGTATTGGTAATCATGATGCTTTCCGGACTTTGCTCCACCGCCAGCGCCAGTTTGCGTAGCCGTTCATCAATTTGTTTGCGTTCGGTGATGTCAGAAATAGCAGCAATAAATCCGACAACCTGGCCAGCCTCGTCGTACTCCGGTGCATAATTGACATGGAGAACACGTAGCTCACCGGTCTCTACTGACAGCGTGAGATCATAGGAATCGTCAACTCCTGCCAGAGCAGCATCCATGTGTGGGCTGGCATCTGCAAAGGCTTCTTCGCCAAGTATCTCGCGGGTGTGTTTGCCGACAATGTCAGAAAAGGGTAAGCCTACTAGTTTGGCATATGACTGGTTGACGAATTTATAGCGCTTTTCAGCATCGCACTGGGCAAGCAATACCGGCGCGTGATTTGCGATCAACTGTAATTGTCTCTCACTTTCACGTAGCGCCATTTCTGACAGCTTGTGCTCGGTGATGTCTCGGCTGACGGTGGCCCAGCCGACAGTCGTGCCGCTGGCGTCGAGGACACTGAACAGATAGTAGAACATCCAGATCGGCTCGCCAGTCTGGAAGTGGCGCAAGCGGATCTCAACATCGCCATGACCATCCCGTAGCACGCGCGGGAAAAACTCCTCTGCGATGAACCGCTGGTCCTCCAGGAAGAAGTAATCCTGCACCTTGACCCGGCAAGCAGCTTCCATATCGGGCAGACCGACCATGCGCATACCCGCAGGATTCACATAATGCGGCTTCATTTCTAGGTCGCACATGCCAATAAATTCACTGCTGCTGTCGGCCAGCATGACAAACTTCTGCCGTTCCACATCGGCCTGTTTGCGCTCGGTTACATCATTAAAAATGAGCACCATGCCAAGTACATCATTATCTGCATTACGTATTGGCGCAGCAGAATCCTCAATCTGATATTCCTTGCCATCTCGAGACAGAAGTGTGGTGTGATTACTGAGATAAACAACTTTACCGGTGTCGATCACTTTCTCGACGGGATTGTCGATTGTTTCACGCGTGGTTTCATCTATTATTGGAAATACCTGCTGGATAGGTTTACCACTGGCTTCTCCAAGTGGCCAGCCTGTAAGCTGTTCAGCTACAGGGTTCATGCGTGTGACATTGCCTTTTTTGTCGGTGGCAATAACACCATCAGCAATACTATTAAGTGTTATGAAAAGATTTTGTTCACGCTCTTTTAGATCCTCGACGAGTTTTTGAATGTTGAAAGCCATTCGGTTAAAGGAATTCACAAAGGTACTGAATGCGCCCCGTCTTGGTATATTAATCAACAACGGCTGGCTGAAATCAGCACGTGATATTTCATCTGCCTGTGTCGCTGTTTTCAATAGGTATCCGGTAACAATTGAAACCAGCCAGTAAACCAGTAAGCCTGATATTAAAGCAATAATAATTCCTGTTACTATCAGTGTATTTCGCAACTCAGCAACAGGACGGGTTACTGCCTGTAACGGTGCAATGCTAATAATGCTCCAGTCCAGGGCATGATTTTCGCCGAATTCGGACATGTCGGAATAACCAGCCATCACCATATCACCTTTACTATCTGTATAAGAGATAACACCGGTTGCCCCATGTCGGGAAAAGGCATCCAATAATTCCGGTTGAACCTGTAAATCCGGAAAACTGTCAAAAAATTGCACTGCGGGATCTTCAGAGACAATAATCCGCCCCTGATTGTCCACAACATAGAAATGTTTATCACCTATCGTGCGCTTCTCGTAACGGGCCATAGCTTTAGCGATGCGTGTCAGGTTGACTTCTAATGTTAGTACACCCGTGACTATCGTATTCGAATTATCCGTAATGGGCGTCAGCAGGAGAATGCCCGGGCCGGAATCAAGTATTTGTGCTTCTGAAATAAAAACCTGTCCCTGGCGGGCATTCACAGTTGCCGAAAACAGGGCTTTGTTTGAAGGGTATTGTTCAAGGAACAGTTCAAACAGGTCGCTCTCATTTCGCTCGCCTGAACTGGCGATGATCTTACCGGATAGATTAATTACATCGATATCTTCGACCCATTCATTTGCCTGAGTGATTTCGCCCAGATACTGATTAATATTTGTAATATTATCACTTTCCAGAACATCGGCTTGCGAGAGTATGCTGATATCAGTGATACGTTCTTTGATAAAGTTATCAATATTATGCCCCATCAGAACCGACTTACCCTGCAGGTCTTTCCTGATAGTATCAGTCAAAGTATGAGAAGAGCTGTAAAGACTGATGACAGCAAACAGTGAAAGGGGGATAAGAACAGCCAGCATGGCCGCAACAACAATCAGCGATTCATACGATAAAAATATTTTATTATTTGTTAGTGGCATCACTAGTTTCTAAAATGGAGTTTTTTATAAATTGTCATTTGGCCGGTCTTTTTTTTCATGGTCTTCAATAAGTGCCAGTGCTTCTGCCAGTGAGAATGAGGCAATCAGTTGCAGAACCTGATCTGCCAGCGGTTGCTTTAAAATAACGCGTAATAAGGGCGCTTCAGTATTTGCCAGATTGACAGCATCACTATTCCCAGTACGCAACCAGCTTTTTAGTTGAGAGAGCACTTCATCTGCACGCTTCCTGTCAACTTCCTCCATATTGATATCATCATTAAATGCTGAGTTGAGTTCATTAATCAACCTCTCTAGTGTAGTGTAGCAAACTATGCTATGAAATGGTAAAATCCTGCCACGAAAA
>ERZ890953.198-NODE-198-length-35839-cov-8.768975_pt1 | contig 35839 bp, 25 predicted proteins | sample MGYA00521264_ERZ890953 | MGnify/ENA primary metagenome ERZ890953 (study PRJEB32303, sample SAMEA104408629) | aquatic metagenome | biome: Brackish water; feature: Chemocline; material: water | place: Baltic Sea | collected 2014-10-26T21:54:00 | depth 200 m ...
ATAGCCGCAGTGCTCGCACACCTCGCCACGGAGGATGCCACCGAACAAAGGCGCCCCGGGGGATGGGCCCTTCGGCACGTCGGGGGTAGTGGCCATGGCGTCTCCAGTCGACCGCAGCGAGCGGTGACCCGGGCCGCCGGCAGTATCCCATCCCCACGAGGGGGAACAGCCGCCTCCGACGGATAGAACCGAGGATGGCTGGCGGCGATCGGGCACAGGCTCCCAACCTCGCGGTGCCACGATCCGGGGGTGGCGCGCTGCCCCCGCCACGGGCCTCGAGAAGGACGGCGCCGCGGCTCGTGGTCGGGGCACGACCGCTCACGTGGCTCACTCCCCAGCGCCACCCACCGGCCGCAGGTCGAAGGCCATCCGCTGCAGCAGCACCACGGACCGTGCCACCCGCACGGCACCGTCGTCGTGGTCGGTGAGGTACCCGCCGCACAGCAGCTCCGCGAAGCCCTGATCCCCCCACAGCTGCTGGCGGATCTGCACCGAGCACGGATGCCCCACCAGCGCGGCCAGCGCGGCCGCAGCGGCCAGGCCGTCCTCGCCCAGGTGTTCGTGCTCGACTGGCCGTCCGGGCTCCAGCTCCAGGGACACCCCGGGCCAGGAGCAGCCCTCGAGGGCGCCCAGGCGCACGCTGGAGATCTCGTGCCCGTACTTGCCGAAGCTGCTGGTGACGAACACGGGCTGGCCGTGCAGCCACAGGCGCAGATCTGGGTCCGCCACGATCAGGCTGCGGCCAAAGCGCCCCCCGAGGGTCGCCGCCACCGCTCGGAAGCGGCGCTCCTGAGCCCGCCGACGGGGGACAACCATCGCCAGCAGCCGGCTGCCGATGGCGATGACCACCAGCAAGCCGAAGAGGACCAGCAGCAGCATGAGGAGGCCGGACATCAGGAGTTGGATATCCCAGTGTGGGAAGCTCCGCGGAACCCATCCGCCCTCGCCGGTTACCAACCGCACCCCACACCGCCGCCGGGGGTCCCATGGCTCCGCCTGTGCATCGGCAGCTCGGACTTCGAGCCCATCAGGCGCTGGTCCGTGGCATAGGAGCGGTTCAGCGATTCCCGCCCGAGCAGGGCTGATCCGCCCCCCGACCTTCACGGGAGCGCCCCTCAACCCTGGACCGGCAGCTCCACCTCGAAGCAGGTCGCGCCCGGCGCGCTGGTCACGGTGACCTCGCCGCCGTGGCTGCGCACGATGGCACGCACCATGGCCAGGCCCAGGCCGGCACGGCCGGTGGCGCGGCCGGTGGTGAAGAACCGCTCGAAGACCTTGGGCAGGTTGGCGGCTGAGATTCCCGGGCCGTCGTCCCGGACCTCGATGACGGCGCGCTGGGCCTCGCGCCGAGCCACCACCCGCACGCTCACGCCGGGGCCACCGTGCTGCAAGGCATTGTCCACCAGGTTGCGCAGGGCCACCCGGAGCTGACTGGGGTTGCCCGCCACCGTGCCGGCGCTGCCCTGGCACGCCAGCCCCTGGTAGCCCAGGAACAGCTCGGCCAGCAGCGCATCCAGGTCCACCGGATCGCTCCCGCCGCCCTCCTCGGCCCGCGCCAGGTCCAGCAGACCGGACACAAGCCGCTCGAGGCGCCCGAGGTCAGCCAGGGCGTTGGCCAGGAAGCGCTCCCGCTGGGCCGGGTCCATGTCGGGCTCGTCCCGCAGCAGCTCCACGGTGCCCCGCAGGGTGGTGATGGGGGTCTTGAACTCGTGGCTGACGTTGCCGGCGAACTCGCTGATATAGCCCAGGCGCTGCTGGAGACGGTCGGTCATGCCCGCGATGTCCAGGCTGAGCTTCCCAACCTCGGCCACGTGGGAGCGCTGGGGTCGGGCCAGCTCGCCCACCGCTCCGAGGGAGCCGTCCCGGATCCGATGGCTGGCCCGGGACAGGGCCCGCAGCGAGCGGCTGAGGATGTGGGCCGACGCCAGGGCCAAGGCGATGGTGGCCAGCAGGGACAAGCCCACGGTGACCAACAGGGGCCAGCCCACCACCCACACGGAGTGGACCGCCCTGGCCGGGGCCTGGGACACACGCACCGCGCCGATGACCTCGCCGCCGTGCTCCACGGGCACCGCCACGAAGACCCGGGACAGGCCCCGGCACTCGGCGGCCTCGCAGCCCTTTGGACGCCGCCGCACGGTGTAGGCCTGCTTGCCCGCCAGGGCCTGGGCCACCTCGGCGCGGTCCCGCAGGCCCTGGGGGTTGTCGCGGGGTGGGGTGCCCAGCACCACGCGCCCATCGGCGTCCAGCAGCTCGACCCGGGAGTGGGAGTCGGCCTCGACCCGTGCGATGGCGGCCCCCAGGACCTCGAGCTCGTCGTCGTCGGCGCCGGCCAGGGCCGGAGCGGCCAGGTGGGCGATGGCGCGACCCTCGGCGGTGACCTGGCCCCGGGTCTGCAGCTCGAGCTCCCGGGCCAGGGCGCCGCTCACCAGCGCGGCCAGCAGGGGCAGCAGCAGCACGGTGAGGTGGGAGACGGTCATCCACGCCCGCAGGGGCAGGGACGGCAGCCGCAGGCCCATGGAGGCTCAGTCCCTGCGCAGGCGGAAGCCCAGGCCGTGCACGGTCTCGATCACGTCGTCCATGCCCGCATCCCGCAGCTTGGCTCGGATGCGCCGCACATGGGAGTCCACCGTGCGCCCCGAGACAAAGTGGCGCCCCTCGTAGCTGCGGTCCACCAGCTCGTCCCGGCTGTAGGCGCGACCGGGGGCGCTCAGCAGGGCCTGGAGCATGCGGAACTCGGTCAGCGTGAGGCCCAGATCCACCCCGTTGACCGTGCAGCGGTGGGCCTGGGAGTCGAGCCGCAGGGGCCCCATGGACATCACCTCAGAGACGGCCTGATCTTCGGCGGGAGGCAGCGGAGGGGCCTGGCTGCGCCGCAGCACGGCGCGCACCCGGCTGACCAGCTCCCGGGGAGAGAAGGGCTTGGTGACGTAGTCGTCGCCCCCCAGCTCGAGCCCCAGCACCCGGTCGAGCTCCTCGGCCTTGGAGGACAGGAACACGATGGGCACCCGGGAGCTTCGCCGCAGCTGGCGGCAGACCTCGAGGCCGTCCAGCTCGGGCATCATGATGTCCAGCACCACCAGATCGGCCGGCTGCTGAGCGAAGCTGCGCAGGGCCTCGGCCCCGTCGCCGGCCTCGCTGAGCTCGTAGCCCTCGCGGCGCAGGGCATAGCCCAGCATCTCGCGCAGGTGCGGGTCGTCGTCCACCAACAGGATGCGGGCTTTGCTCATGGCTGGGCGGCGGCCTGGGTGTGGGGTGGACCGGCCCCCAGGCTGGAGATCTCCTCGATGGCACGGGCGCGGGCATGCAGCTCCCGAAGGCGCTGCTGCACGGCCTGCGCCGCCTCGTCGCGGATCTCCGAGAGGGCCAGCAGACCTACCTGTATACGGAGCCGGTGCACACCGCCAAGCACGGCGTCCAGCTCACTGGCGGCGCGCTCCCGGGCCGCGGCCAGCGCGGCCAGGTCGGTGGCCACCGCGGCTGCATCCTCCCCCGTGCTGCGCAGATCGTCCAGGATGCGATCCACCATGGCGATGCGGGCGTCGGCGGCCTCGAGGGCCCGGCGCAGGTCACCCAGCTCACCAGCCCAGCCCACGCTCACCCCCTGCTCCTTCTGCTGGATCAGCAGCTCGTCCAGGGCCCCGAACGCACGGCCGATGGCCTGGGCCTTGGGTCCTCCAAAGGGGGCGGGAGCCTCGCGGGCCCCCAGCAAGCCCAGCAGCAGCGGCCAGGCCGCCAGGGCCGAGACGGCGGTGCCGCGGGGGTGGCCCGCCCGCAGCAGCAAGGCGCCCACCGCCAGCCCCAGGATCAGGTAGACCCCAGCAGCACCGGCCCAGCTTGGCAGGCCCAGCCAGGTCACCATCCACCCCGCTCGGGGGCGGCGGCCGCGCGCGAGGAGCAGTCCCGGGGCTGGCCGTCGGCGTCGGTGGGGACCCGCCCCTTCAGGCGATTGCCCAGGCCGGTGAACACATCCCCGGAGCGGGGGCAGAGCACGGTGAGCTCGGCGCCAGGGGTGACCACGAAGGGCCGCAGCATCCAGCCGCTCTGGGCCATCACCAGGCCCAGCAGGCCGACGGTGGCCAGGGTGGGGCCGAAGCGCAGCTTCCCACCGGGGGAGAGGGCCTTGGCCACGGTGACCAGGCCGGGCAGGCCCACCAGGCTCAAGCCGCTGGCCAGCATCAGGATCGCCACCACATAGGGCGGATCCAGGCTGTAGATCAGCCAGAAAACCGGCGCCAGGGCCGTGGACAGCAGGGCCACGCGCGCGCAGCCCACCAGGGCCGCCAGGCCCGCCCGCCAGGTGGACACCGAGCGGCCCTCCTGGGCATGCAGCACACGCAGCGCGGGCAGGCTGACCACGGCGGCCAGAAGCAACACCGCGGGCAGCTTGACACCGGCGTATAGCAGCTGCCAGCCGCCATCGTAGGAACCCACCACCGCGCCGAACAGACCGGCTCCCAGCAGCAGCAGGACGAGCAAAGGCCCTACCACCGCGCCGGCCGACCCAGGGTGTTCGTGGCGGCTCACGAGACGATCGGGACGGGTCAAGACGTCCACGGCGATGGACAACAGGCTGGGCTGGTTCATGGGATCTCCGAGGGGGTTCATCCGGCCATCTCCCTCAGCCAGTGGATGGCCATCCAGGTCAGGCGGGCGCCGATCAGGGTGGTGAGCAAGGTCCAGGCCCACAGCAGCCCACCCAGGGCGCGCTCCTGGCCCCCCGCGGCAACCTCCATGTCCCGCAACCGGCGACGGGCCGCGGCCAGGCCCAGCCAGCCGGCCAGGGCCAGGCTGTAGAACATCAGCTCGGTGCCCAGCAGGCTGGTCAAGGCGAAGAACAGCACCACGGCCGCCAGCCCGCCGGCCAGGCGACCAGCCTCCATCCAGGCCTCGCACAGGGCATGCAGGAGCTTGGCGGGAGCGGCGGCCAGACCCTGGTGTTGATGCAGCACCAGCAGCGCCGGCGCGCCGATGACCCCGGGCAGCAGCGCCAGCCCCAGGATCACCGCCGGCAACAGCAGGCCCGCCTGCAGCGTGCCCTTGCCCGCGGCTCCGGCCAGCCCGAGCAGCAGAAAGCCTGCCCCCGCCTGGGCCACGCGCCAGGCGCTGGGGAAGGGCTCGGCGGTCCAGGGAGCGGCCGGATGCGGGGTGGCCGCAGGGGGCGTGGCCATGCGCGGGCTGGGAAGCTCCGAGGGGCCGAGCTCGGGGAGACTGAGTTCCCCTGGTTTGGGCAGCGCGATCGCCGGAACCGAGGGCGTGGGCGCTGAGCGCTCAGGGTTCAGCTGAGGGGCGGGCTGCACGGGACCTCCTGGGGGCGAGTCACGGTCAACATGACCCGCGGCGGTGCGCAGGCCGGGGCGGCGCCGTGCCCAGGCTCCCCAGAGTCGGTGCAGGAAGCGTGCAGGCGCTCGATCATGGGCACCCTGACGCCCAGGGTCCGAGGAATCGAGCGCCCTGGCCCACACAAGCGCTCGATCATGGGCACCCTGACGCCCAGGGTCGGGAGAATCGAGCGCTCTGGCCCACACAAGCGCTCGATCATGGGCACCCTGACGCCCAGGGTAGGGGGAATCGAGCGTTCGTGGTCGGAGCTCGCGGCTGCACCGTGGTTCCGCTCTCCTCGTTCATGGTCTCTCCAGGCTTGGCAGGGATGCCTCACCGTCGCGGGTGCTTCCGGGCTCCATACACAGCGGACCGGTAGCGGAGGCCGAGCACCGCCGATACGCCACATCCAAGGTCACTCGGCTGTCACCCGTCACCGAGCGGCCCCGGAGATACCCATGCGCGCACAGCTCCTGACCCTCTCCTTGGCCTCCCTGCTCCTGGCCGCCTGCGGCGAGCCGGACAAGCCCGACGACACGGGTCCCACCGACGCCACCGACGGCGACGGCGACGGCTACGGATCCGAGGACGACTGCGACGACGCCGACCCCACGGTCCACCCCGGGGCCGACGAGTCCTGCAACGGGGGCGACGACGACTGCGACGGCGAGGTGGACGAGGACGCCACGGACGCCGCTACCTTCTACGCCGACAGCGACGCCGACGGCTTCGGTGACCCCACCATGTCGACCATCACCTGCAGCATCCCCAGCGGCTTCGTCGACGACGACAGTGACTGCGACGACAGCGACGCCGAGATCAGCCCCGCCGCCGACGAGCAGTGCAACGGGGTGGATGATGACTGCGACGGGCTCGTGGACGATCTGGACAACGACCTGATCGACGCGGCGTCGTGGTACGCCGACGCCGACGGCGACGGCTGGGGCGACGACGCCAGCACCGCCCGGGCCTGCACCGAGCCCACCGGCTTCGTAGACCAGGGCGGCGACTGCGACGACGACGACCCCACCTTCAACCCTGGCGCCAGCGAAGACGACTGCACGGATCCCGCCGACTACAACTGCGACGGCTCCACCGGCTACGCCGACAACGACGGCGACGGCTACCCGGCCTGCGAGGACTGCGACGACAGCTCCGACGCCGTGTTCCCGGGGGCCGAGGAGATCTGCGACGGCCGCGACAACGACTGCGACGGCACCACCGACGACGATGCCACCGACGCCTCGGTCTGGTACACCGACGCTGACGGAGACGGGCGAGGCGATCCAGGCACGGGCACGCGCACCTGCATGCCGGCCGCCGGTTCCGTCACCGATGCCTCCGACTGCGACGACAGCGACCCGTCGATCTGGCCCGGCGCCCCCGAGTACTGCGACGGCGTGGACACCGACTGCGACGGCACCACCGACGAGGCCGATGCCGTGGACGCCGCCACCTGGTTCATCGACTACGACGCCGACAGCTACGGGTCCAGCGCCTACACGCTCACGGCGTGCGCCCAGCCCAGCGGCTACGTGGCTGACGACTCGGACTGCGACGACGCAGACGCCAGCGCCAACCCAGGCGCCAGCGAGCTGTGCGACGGCGCGGACAACGACTGCGATGGCACCGTGGACGAGGACGGCGCCGCCGACGCGGCCACCTGGTTCATCGACTACGACGGCGACAGCTACGGGTCCAGCGCCTACACCGCCACCGCCTGTACCCAACCCAGCGGCTACGCGGACAACGCGGACGACTGCGACGACACCAACCCCGCGGACTACCCGGGGGCCGACGAGTACTGTGACGGCGCGGACAACGACTGTGACGGCAGCACCGACGAGGCCGGCGCCATCGACACCAGCACCTTCTACCAGGACGGCGACGGGGACGGCTTCGGTGACCCCTCCACCACCTCCTCCGCCTGCGCCGCCAGCACAGGCTGGGTGGCGGACGCCACCGACTGCGACGACCGGGACCCGGCCACCTACCCCGGCGCAGCCGAGCTGTGCGACGGCGTGGACACCGACTGCGACGGCGTCCTGGACGAGGACGACGCCCTGGACGCCATGAGCTGGTACGCCGACGTGGACGGCGACGGCTACGGCGACCCCGCGTCCACCACCGCCGCCTGCAGCCAGCCCAGCGGCTACCTGGGCGCCAGCGCGGCCAGCGACTGCGACGACGGCGACGCCTCCATCCATCCCGGCGCCGACGAGTACTGCGACGGCATCGACACCGACTGCGACGGCACTGTGGACGACGGTGACGTGCTGGACTTCGACACCTGGTACGCCGATGTGGACGGCGACGGCTACGGCGACCCCGCATCGAGCACCACCGCCTGCAGCCAGCCCAGCGGAAACGTCGCCGATGGGACGGACTGCGACGACGGCGACGCCAACACCCACCCGGGTGCCGCCGAGTACTGCGACGGCGCAGACGATGACTGCGACGGTGCCGTGGACGAGGACGACGCCCTGGACGTCACCGCCTGGTACCTGGACGCCGACGGGGACGGCTACGGCGACAGCGACGACAGCGTGGACGCCTGCGCGGCCCCCACCAGCTACGTCGCCAACGCCGACGACTGCGACGACGGCGACGCCACGGTGGCGTTGGTCTGCACTCCGGGCCTGAGCTCGGACTATCCGGCGCTGGACTGCGCCGAGATCCTCAGCATCGACAGCGGCGCGGCGGACGGGGTCTACTGGCTCGATCCCGATGGCGACACGGATCACAGCGACGCCTTCGAGGTCTACTGCGACATGAGCAGCTACGGCGGCGGCTGGGCCTACATCTACTGGGTGGACGCCCAGTACTTCGACGGCACCTACGCCAACGACAGCACCAGCAGCAGCGCGCCCCCCACCGCCATCAACACCCAGGCGGACATCTGGAACGCAGACGACGACCTGACCGTCTCCGAGGTCCTGTTCGGCTGCACCACCCAGAACGACGCCGGCAGCTACTACTGGTACTACGCCAACAGCTCCCCCTACACCTACTTCGCGGGCTCCACCGACTACGGCTACCAGACCATGTCCAGCGACGCCTCGAACACCACCTACGGCACCTGCTTCTCGACCCACAAGGGCGTGACCTCCCACGGCTTCGTCGTGATCGAGAACGGCTCCTGCGGGTCCTGCAACACCATGCTCTACGGCATGTACCACTACGTCAGCGGCGGTGGCTGCAACAGCACCTCCACCACCTACGGCTCCCACGCCAGCCCCTGGGACGGTCGGTCCATCGACTACCCCATCTGCGCTGGCCAGCAGACCAGCAACGGCAACTTCTTCATCGCCGTCCGGTAGACTGTCGTCACACGGAGAATCCAATGCGCTCACGCCTCCTCGTCTTCGCCCTGACCAGCACCCTCCTCGCCGCCTGTGGCGACCCCGAAAAGCCCGACGACACCGGCGTGATCTCGGCGGAGGACGCCGACGGCGACGGCTACGACACCGAGACGGACTGCGACGACGGCGATCCCACCGTCCACCCCGGGGCCTCCGAGGCCTGCGACGGCGCCGACAACGACTGCGACGGCGAGGTGGACGAGGACGCGGTGGACGCCGCCACCTACTACGCCGACGTCGACAGCGACGGCTTCGGCGACCCCAGCGCCGCCACCTCCGCCTGCGCGCAGCCCAGCGGGTACGTGGACGACGACTCGGACTGCGACGACGACGACCCAGCCATCAACCCCGCCGCGGACGAGATCTGCGACGACCAGGACAACGACTGCGATGGTCTCGAGGACCAGGACGACGGCGATCTGGTGGACGCGGCCACCTGGTACCAGGACGCCGACGATGACGGCTGGGGAGATGACGCCACCACCACGCGGGCCTGCGATCCGCCCTCGGGCTTCGTGGACCAGGGCGGCGACTGCGACGACGACGACCCAGCCTTCCACCCCGGCGCCGACGAAGACGACTGCACGGATCCCGCCGACTACAACTGCGACGGCTCCACCGGCTACGCCGACGCCGACGCTGACGGCTACCCCGCCTGCGAAGACTGCGACGACGGCTCCGCCTCGGTCCACCCCGACGCCGACGAGTACTGCGACGGCCTGGACAACGACTGCGACGGCACCGTGGACAACGACGCCGTGGACGCCCGCACCTGGTACAACGACGGCGACGGCGACGGCCGTGGCGACCCCACCACCGGGGTGGCGGCCTGCACCCAGCCCAGCGGCACCGTGGCCGACGGCTCCGACTGCGACGACTCGGACGACGGCATCTGGCCGGGCGCCCCCGAGCTTTGCGACGGCCTGGACAACGACTGCGACGGCACCGTGGACGAGCCCGACGCGGTGGACGCCACCACCTGGTACATCGACTATGACGCCGACGGCTATGGCTCAGCCGCCTACACCCAGGACGCCTGCACCCAGCCCAGCGGCTGGGTCTCCGACGCAACCGACTGCGACGACTCCAACGCCGCCGCCAACCCGGGCGCCGCCGAGATCTGCGACGGCGCCGACAACGACTGCGACGGCCAGATCGATGAGGACAGCGCCGACGACGCGGTCACCTGGTACATCGACTACGACGGCGACGGCTACGGCTCGGACGCCTACACCACCGCCGCCTGCAGCCAACCCAGCGGCTGGGTGGACAACACCGACGACTGCGACGACACCTCGGGCGCCGACTACCCCGGCGCCGACGAGTACTGCGACGGCGTCGACAACGACTGTGACGGCGACGTGGACGAGGCGGGCGCCATCGACACCAGCATCTTCTACCAGGACGCCGACGGCGACGGCTACGGCGATCCCCTGACCACCACCGCCGCCTGCACGGGGGGCAGCGGCTGGGTGGCCGACGCCACCGACTGCGATGACCGCAACCCCGGCGCCTACCCCGGAGCCGACGAGCTGTGCGACGGGGTGGACACCGACTGTGACGGAGCCCTGGACGAGGACGAGGCCCTGGACGCGGCCAGCTGGTACGCCGACGTAGACGGCGACGGCTACGGCGATCCGGCCTCGGTCACCGCGGCCTGCAGTCAGCCCAGCGGCTACCTGAGCGCCCCCTACGCCACCGACTGCGACGACGCAGACCCCACGATTCACCCCGGGGCCGACGAGTACTGCGACGGCATCGACACCGACTGTGATGGCACCCTGGACGACGCCGACGCCCTGGACTTCGACACCTGGTACACCGACGGGGACGGCGACGGCTACGGTGATCCCGCCTCGGCCACCACCGCCTGTACACAGCCCAGCGGCACCATCGTCGACGGCACCGACTGCGACGACGGTGACGCGTCGGTCTACCCAGGGGCCGCCGAGTACTGCGACGGTGTGGACAACGACTGCGACGGTAACGTGGACGAGGACGACGCCCTGGACGTCAGCACCTGGTACCTGGACGCCGACGGCGACGGCTACGGCGACGCCAGCGACACGGTCGAGGCGTGCAGCGCCCCCACCGGCTACGTCGGAAACGCTGACGACTGCGACGACAGCGACGCTGCGGTGGTGGAGTGTGGCTTCGACGGCACCACGGGCACCAGCTGGGAGACCCTGGCCAGCTGCCCCACCTCGCTGTTCGCGCTGCAGACCTACCACAGCGCCAGTGAGTCCGACGTCATCTACAACACCCACCAGGACACCGCGGCCTACTACGACCCCGACACCGACACCTGGACCTCGGTCAGCTCCACCAAGCCCTACACCGGCACCTGGACCCAGCTGGCCCCGTGGGACGGCAAGCTGTGGGAGATCCGCAACAGCAGCATCTACAGCTACGACCTGGCCTCGGACACCTGGACCACCGTGGCCTCCACCTCGTGGACCGACGACGCCAACATGACCGTGTCCGACGAGTACGGCGTGATCTACGGCCATGACGGCTCGGGCAACATCGCGGTGTACGACACCGTCACGGGAACCCAGAGCAGCTACGCCACCGGCCTGGGCAGCCAATACGAGACCCGCATGGGCTACGATCCCGGCACCCGCGCGGTCTTCTTCGGGGCCTTCCACTACCCGAACCTCTACAAGTTCGACATCGCCTCGGGCAGCATCTCCACCATGAGCACGAGCCCGGAGAGCTACCTCAACGACATCTTCTGCTCCGACCAGTCTGGACACCTGTACATGGCGGGCCACTACTCGGGCTCCTACGCCCGCACGATGCTGCAGTACGACATCGCCACCGACTCGTGGAGCTACATCCCCGACCTGCCCGAAGACCACGGCAACAACTACACCTGCACGGTCTCGGACGCCGGCTGGCTGTATGTGGGTGTGGGCACCAACTTCTACCGGATCGCGCTCTACTGAGCGGGGGCTGCGGCCCCACCCAGCAACACCCGGTGCACCAGGCGCCAGGCCTCGGGGTTGAGGAAGTAGCTGTAGTGGGTGTAGCCAGGCAGCTCGATGTTCTCGGCGCCGGGCACCTGCCCGCCCTCGCCGGGCAGCACGATCAGGTCCGAGGCGCTCCACAGGGCCACCAGGCGGGGCAGCTCCGGGTGATCGCTCCAGGGCAGCTGACGGGCCAGGCGCTCCACCACGGCGGATCCAGGCCGCAGCTCGGTGGTGGGGGTGGTGGCCCCCAGCCGCGCCGTGTAGGTGCCCGAGTGGGGTGAGGCCAGGGTGATCACGCAGGCGATGCGCCGCGCGGTGGCGGCGTCCTCGATGGCCAGGCGGGTGACCAGCCCCCCCATGCTGTGGGCCACGATGTCCACCTGCTCGTCGTCGCCCAGCGCATTGCGGTCCACCACCGTGGCCACGAAGTCCCGCAGCATGGCGGCCATCAGGTCCATGTTCTCAGCGCTGCCGAAGTCCAGCGCGTACACCCGCTTGCGGCCCTTCAAGGCCAGGTACTGGCGCAGGGCCAGGAAGTTCCCCGGGTGGCCCGCCAGGCCGTGGACCAGCACGATGGGGCGGTGACCGTCGTCGGGCAGAGGCTCCACCGAGGCGTCTCGGGGACCCAGCATGCTCAGCCCCATCACCGGCAGCTGGGCCAGGTGCTTGCGGGCATCGGGGTCCACCGCCTGGTAGGCCGCCACCGCGCTCTGGCCGGTCTTGACGGCGGCCTGGCCCAGCGCCACGCCCACGGTGCCAAAGAAGCGGCCGGTGGCACTCCAGAAGGCGGAACCCTCGCGGGGGGGTGCCGGATCCGCGGGCTCATGGGTCAGCTCGGTGGTCTGCTCGTTCTCTTCGCTCATGGCGCTCACCGTGGTGGTAGTCCTGGCTGGACTATCCCCGATGTGTCATGGATTTTCCGGCACGAGACAACTCTTTGCGCCCTCGAACCCCGAGAGACCCCCATGCCGCACCCCATCTTGCTGCTGCTCACCGCGCCTCTGCTGGCCCACAGCCCCGAACCCACGGGGGATCGTCTCCGCGCCAGCACCGTCGCCGAGCTGGCCGCACACCAAGCCGAGCTCCACGACCGTGACCTCATCGTCGAAGGCCGTGTGGCTTGGGCGGCCTGCGACGCTGGCAACTGCCTGGTGGAGCTGGTCGCGCTGGATGGCACCGGGCCCACGGTGCTGGCGCGGCTGCACGGGGAGCTGGACGTGGAGCCCGCCCAGGCCATCGGCCGGCAGGTGGAGGTCGAAGGTCACTTCTACGCCAAGATCTACCCGCGCTATCGCCTGGAGCCCTGGCAGGGCATGGGCTGGCGCGCCGGCGAGACCCTGCCCGAGCAGGTGGAGCTGTTGATGATGACCGCCCGCGACGTCGTCTTCGCGACAGCCCCCAGCGCAGCCGCGCCCAGCCTGCCGCCGCTGGAGCCATGGGCCGGCCCCGTCTTCGACCTGGCCCGCACCGAGTTCGAGCTCGCGGGCGCCGGCACTGGCCGCAAGTGCCTGCAGCCTGGCTCCAGCACACCCCAACACAGCACGGGCAGCAAGCAGGAGCTGCTCTTCGGCCTCGAAGGCCAGCTCACTGTGGAGATCGAGGGGCGGGAGTCCTTCCAGCTGGCGCCCGGCCTAGGGACCATGATCCCCGCGAGCACGCCCCACGGCCTGCGCAACCCCAGCGAGCTCCCAGCCTGCTACCTGTTCGTGACCAGCCAGCCAGCCCCCTGACCGAGCCCCACTTCCAGCCCGCACCATCGGCGAACACCGGGCGACTACCCCTGGTGGACCCGCCGCGGGTGGATAGGCTCTCCCCAGGAGCAGCCCCATGCCCAGCCCGGCCCCCCTGGACGCCGAACGCATCATCGTGGTCCTCTCGGACATCGAGATGGGTGACGGTGGCGTCCAGGACGAGTTCCCCCACGACGAGTGGCTCGTCTCCCTGCTGGCTCCCTACCAGCAGGGCCGCTTCCGGGACTTGCCGGTGGACTTCGTGTTCAACGGCGACTGCTTCGACCTGCTCAAGGTGCCCTACCGGGGTGACTGGACCCACCACGTCACCGCCGAGGTGGCGCAGACCAAGATGGCCAGCATCATCGGCGCCCACGCTGCCTTCTTCGGGGGCCTGCGCCGCATCCTGGGGCACAGCGCCGCCCCCCGCGTCGCCCACTTCGTGGTGGGCAACCACGACGCCGAGCTGCTCTTCCCTCAGGTCCAGGCCCTGATCCGCTCGCAGCTGGGCGGGCGCGGGGTCCACTTCCCCGGCTTCACGCTGCGCATCGGGCCGGTGCTGCTGGAGCACGGCGGCCAGCTGGACCCCATGTTCCGCATGGATCCCGACCACCCCTTCGTGACCATCGACGGTCGGCCCATGTTGGGCCTGCCCTGGGGCTCGGTGGCCCTACTGAACGCCCTGATCCCCATGCGGTCCTGGTTCTACTTTCACGATCGGCTGCGCCCCAAGAGCCGGGTGATGGAGCTGGTGCCCGCGATCCGAGAGCTGATCCTGGCGCGGGTGTGGACCTACTGGAGCCGCGACTTCTGGCGCGATCTGGTGGGCACGCGGGACCCCCTGCTGCGCCTGGACGCCACCATGGTCAAGGAGGTGCTCTGGCGCTTCGCCACCACCAACACCGAGGTCCACCTGGACCCCACGTGGCTGGAGCACACGGTGGCGCAGGACGACGCCCAGCTGTTCGTCCTGGGGCACCTGCACCAGCTCGCCAGCCACGAGCACCACGGCAAGCGCATCCTGCAGCTGGGCCCCATGCGTGACGAGTACGATCTGGACGAGTCGGGGACCCGCTTCACGCCCCGGCTCAAGCAGATCCTCGAGCTGCGCCTGGGCAGCGACCGGGTCGCCGGAGTCGTGAGCCACGAGCTGGTCGGCCCACCGCGCACCGACGGCTCCATCCCCCGCACCGTCTGGGACGTGCTGGACGAGGTCGAGGCGGCCACAGCGGGCATGGGCGACGACGCTGTGGCGGCAGCCCGCCGGGAGAAGGAGGGCGGGGGCTGACCCCGAGCCATGGCGCCCTTCGGCCTGTTCGGACCCAAGCCCGGCAGGGCTCGCCCTCAGCGCTTCTTCTTGCCCGCCTGCTTCTTGCGCTTGGCCTGCTTGATGACCTCGCCCCGGTTGAGGTGGTCCGTGCTGCCGATGCGGGTGTACTCCCGGTAGCTGCCCCGGTAGTCCCGCAGGCCGTCGGCCCGGATCTCGAGCACCCGGGTGGCCAGCTTGTCCACGAACCAGCGGTCGTGGCTGACCAGGATGATGGTGCCATCGTACTTGCGCAGGGCCTGGGACAGGGCGCCGATGCTGTCGATGTCCAGGTGGTTGGTGGGCTCGTCCAGCACCATCACCGTGGGCTGCTTGACGGCGATGCGCGAGAACAGCAGCCGGGCAGCCTCGCCGCCGCTCAGGTCGCCCACCCGCTTGTCCGTGTCGTCTCGGTTGAACAACACCCCGGCCAGCCGACCCAGCACGCTGCCCAGGTCGTCGTGGGGACAGGCGTCCCACATGGCGGACTTCAGGGTCTGGTCCGGATCGCCCAGGGCCTCCATGTGGTCCTGGGGGAAGTAGCCGAAGTCGGCCTCGTAGCCCCAGGTGGCCTGGCCGGCGTCGGCCTCGAGCTCACCCACCAGGATCTTGAGCAGGGTGGACTTGCCGATGCCGTTGGGCCCGATGATGGCCACGCGGTCCCCGCGCTCCACCTCGAAGTTCACCTCACTCAAGACCTGGTTGTCGCCGTAGGCCTTGCTCAAGCCTTGCACCTCGAGCACCTTGCGACCGGCCCGGCGACGAGCCTCGAAGCGGAAGGTGGGTCGGCGCCGCGAGCTCTTGGGCAGCGACTCGATCACCATCTTCTCCACCCGACCCTGGCGGCTCTTGGCCTGGCGCGCCTTGGTGGCCTGAGCCTTGAAGCGGGCCACGAAGGCCTTGTGCTTGGCGATCTCGGTCTCGCGCTTGGAGATCTCGCTTTCCTGGCGACGGCGGGCCTCGGACTTGAGGTTGGTGAACTTGGTCCAGCTGCCGGGGTAGGCGGTGACCCGCTCGTAGTCGATGTCCAGGATGTCGGTGCAGACCTCGTCCAGGAACTGCAGGTCGTGGCTGACCACCACCGCGCAGCCCTCGAACTTCAGCAGGTGCTGCTCGAGCCAGCGGATGGCCAGGATGTCCAGGTGGTTGGTGGGCTCGTCCAGCAGCAGCAGATCGGGCTCGGACGCCAGGGTCTGGCCCAGCAGGGCCCGCAGCTTGAAGCCCCCCGACAGCACCCGCAGCGGCTCACGATGCTGCACCGCCGCGATGCCCAGCCCCTCGAGGATCTGCTCGGCCTTGGACTCGAGGCCGTAGCCGTCCAGACGCATCACGGTGTCTTCGAGCTCGCCGTAGCGCTCCTCGTCGAAGTCATCTCGCGCGAGCAGCGCCTCCTTCTCGCTCATGGCCGCCCACAGCTCGGCGTGGCCCATCATCACCACGTCGATGATGCGGATGTCCTCGAAGCGGAAGTGGTCCTGGTCCAGCACGCCGACCCGGCAGCCCTTGGGCAGGCCGATCTCGCCCGCGCTGGACAGCTGCTGACCCGCCAGGACCCGCAGTAAAGTGGACTTACCGGAGCCGTTGGCCCCGACGATTCCATAGCGGCGTCCGGCGTCCAGCTGCAGGTCCGCGCCCTCGAAGAGGGTCTGCGGACCGAAGGTCATGGTGAGGCCTGTGGCGGTGAGCATCCAGGCGACTATCGCGGCAGGGACTGGCCTGCAGAAGACCGCTGGCTACTCGAGCACCGTGCTGTAGCCCAACACCGTGCCGAAGCCGAAGACCGCCTGCCAGAGCAGCTGCCCGCTGGAGTCGACCTCTTCCATGGTAGCCGAGGTGCTCCAGGTGACCTGGGTGTTGCCCGACTTCAGCCGCTGCACGTCGCCCAACACGCTGGTGAAGTAGGCGCCGTCGGCGTCGTAGCTCCAGACCTCCTCGACGCTGTGGTTCGCCATGTCCATGCTGTACTCGACCATCCGCGAGGAGGTGAGCTTGGGCTGGTTGTCGTAGACCAGGATCCCCCTGTCGAGGTACTGGAATTGGTGCTGACCGTCGAACGGGAGGGAGTCACCGAAGTCGAAGGTCGAGTCGCAGCCCCCCAGAATCCACAAGGTCTCACCGCTGGCGCGATCGACGGCCACGATGCTGTCGGTCTCGCGCAGGGACAGGTAGTACAACCCCGTGGCGACTTCGTAGTACAGGGCGTTGGCGTGGGTCCAGATGTTGCTCCTGCTGTCGTTGCAGTCGGAGACCATGTCGAAGGTGATGTGGTCCCAGCTGCTCCAGATCGTGGTCTGGACCCCGTCGACGTCGGTCTCGACGATGGCGTCGCCGCGGTAGTTCTCGCCGTCAATCCTGCGCATGTCACCCATGATCCAGCCGATGGAGTCATCGGGCAGCACGTCGAAGTCGTGGTGATGGAGCCGGATGTCGAAGGCCTCCTCCGCGCCGTCGGCCAGCCACACGCGCCGCAGGTGGTACTGAGCCTCGGGGGACTCGCTCTCACCCTTGTCGTAGGCGCTGTAGTAGATGGACTGACCGTCGTTGGCGAGCCTGGCCCGGGGGACGGCGAGGCCCTCTTCCTGCTCGATGTGCCACCAGGCGTAGTAGCCCTCCTGGGAGATGACCACGGGGGCCATCACGTCGCCCATGACGGTGGCCAGGATGAGCTTGGGTTCTTCGAGCTCGTTGACCGTGACCTCCAGCTCCGGCAGCTCGTCGGGGACCGCTGAGGTCAGGAAACGGCCGGCCTTGGAGCCGACCAGCTCGCCCTGCTCCAGCAGCTCGACCCGATAGCGGTACTCGGTGCCAGGGCGCAGGAAGTGCAGGCGAACCTCGTGCTCCTGCGCGGGCTCGAGGGTGCTGTAGACCGTGTTTTCCTTGACGTTTTCGACACCGTAGCGCAGGCGGGCGAGGGTGGGCTCCGCGCTGTTCCAGCTCAGCCCCATGCTGGTGGACTCGAGGTTCTCGGAGGAGAACTCGTCGACGGACAAGTCGCCGCCGGTGTCGTTGGTGCCGGAGCGCGGGGTGCAGCCAGCGCCCAGCGCGACGGCCAGAAACACGAAGAACAATGGTTCCAAGTGCATTTGTGTCGAGACCTGATCAGGAATGGTGTTCATTGGGGGCAACGGTAGCCCGGAAAGCGCCAACCTGCCGCCCAAAGATGTCAGTGACGCTCGAAGTCTAACCAGACTCGGCAAAACCAAACAGGTGTCGGCGCCGGCCCCAGCCCGATCGCGGAAGGTCGCCAAATACGGCGCCGGGCGCGGGCTTCGATGCAGGCCGCTAGCGCTCCACACCGGTGAACAACGCGCCCACCCGCTCCCCTGGCATGGTCCCCGCCAGCTCCAGCAGGCCCGCGAGCCCGGATGAGCCCGTGGGATCGACGGGGATGGGGGTGTGCGCACGGGCCAGGCGCTGGGCGCGGATGAGCTGATCCTCGGTCACCACCAGGGGCCAGCCGCCGCTGCGCAGCATGCCCACCGCGGCGGCGTACCAGTCGTAGGTCTCGTCGTCCAGGATGCCGTGGGCCACGCTGTGGGGGGCGTCATCCCAGGGCCACATCAGCCAGGAGCGAGCGGAGCGCGCCCAAGCCAAGGCGTCCTGAACCACGGGGCCGTCGAAGGCCGACGCGAGCACGTCTGCGCGGTCCTGGAAGCCCGTGGGGAGCTCCATACGCTGCGCGATGTGGTCCACCAGGCGCAGGGTGGCCCGGGCCAGGGGCCAGGCGGCCTGGGTCTGCACCAGGTGCAGCCGGGGCAGCTGCGGCAGATCGCCAGCCTCGAAGGCCTCCTGCAGGCCGGCCGCCACCGCCGAGGCCAGCGCGCCGCCGCCCACCTGCACGAAGAGCCGGTCCAGGGGCTGCGCGCGCAGCTGCTCCACCAGCTCCCAGGCGAGGGTCTGGCCGCCCTCGATGGTCAGGCCGTTGTCCGGGCCCTGGCAGGTGAAGGGCAGCGCGCCGCCCTGCACCGCCTCGACGAAGCCATGGTAGCAGGGGTCGCCGGGCAGCCCCGGCTGGCGCTCGCAGACGTTCGAGGCGGCGCCCAGGGCTTCGAGCCGGGCCACCACGGCCGGGCTGGCATCGGGGGGGATGAAGACCTGCAGCGGACGCTGCACCGCCTTGGCCACCACGGCCGCTGCCAGGGCCGCGTTGCCGCAGCTGGCGATGGCCAGGGGAGTGTCCCGGGGTACGCCGGCCACCTCGAGGTGCAAGGCCACGCCCATCAGGTGACGCGCCTTGTGGGAGCCGCTGACGTTTCCCGTCTCGTCCTTGACCCACAGCGAGCCACCATGGCCGCAGGCGGCCGCGAGGGCGGGCTGCTCGGCGCAAGGAGTGACCCGGAAGCCCCCGCCATCCACCGCGGCCACGGCGGCGTCCACCCGATCCACCAAGGCTGCGAAGCGGGCGTCGTCCCAGCCGGCCGCCAGGGCCCGGGTGTGGGCATGCAGCCGTCGCCGGTAGCGCAGGAAGGGGTTGCCCGAGGGCGCACCGCCGGGCAAGGCCATGGGCTCACTCAGGCTGCGCACCAGGACGTGCTCACGGTCGTCCTTGCCCCTCTGGGAGCAGGTGAAGGGCAGGACCGCGTCGACAGGCTCAGCGCCGCAGTGGCAGCGCAGGGTGCTAGGCATGGTGGCTCCTCAACGGCGGACCAAGATGTCCATGTACGCGGTGCCCGGGTTGTCGCTGGTGGTGCAGCCAGCGACGCCCTCGAGGGTCCCGACCCGGATGGTGTCGAGGGACTGGGTCCGGGCGATGACCCAGTCGTAGCCTCCAATATACGTGGTGGCGGAGCTGTAGTCGGTGGTGCTCATGCCGCACAGACTGGAGCCCCAGTTCAGGGCCGTGCCCCAGCTCTCGCTGTCGAACTGCATGCCGATGTTGTTGCAGCCGGTCAGGCTGCTCGGGTAGGTGCAGTGGGCCGTCACGGAGCCGGAGGCATACGAGAACAGGGCTTCGTTCCAGCTGAACCCTTCTGTGTTGTGGTAGGTGGTGTCGTAGCTGGTGCCCCACACCGCCACGTCGTCACCCACCAGGGTCCAGCCACCGCCGTCGGTGGTCATGTCGCAGTAGGCGCTGCCCACGTCCAGCTCGTACCAGCCGTCTGCGGCGCTGGGATCGTCGCTCAAGATCTCGGCGCAGTCCTCCGCGGTGCAGTCGCCGCCGGTGCCCAGCACGCCGTCGTCCACGGTGCCGTCGCAGTCGTTGTCGACGCCATCGCAGAGCTCGGAGGCGCCGGGGTTGCTGTCGGCGTCCGCGTCGTCGCAGTCGGTGGCATCGGCCACGTAGCCGCTGGGTTCGCTGCAGGCCTCGGTGCTGGAGCTGGCGGCACCGTAGCCGTCGAGATCTGCGTCGAGGTAGAAGGTGTCGGCGCCCAGGACGCCAGCGTCAGCGTCGTCCACCAGCCCGTCACAGTCGTTGTCCACCCCATCGCACAGCTCGTCGGCGCCGGGGTTGATGCTCGAGTCGCTGTCGTCGCAGTCGGTGGCGTCGGCGACAGTGCCGGCGGGGGCGGCGCAGGCCACGCTGGTGTCCGAGCTGTCGCCATAGCCGTCTGCGTCGTCATCCGCGTACCAGATCGCGGCGTCAGCGGCGTCGTCTTCGTCCACCGTGCTGTCGCAGTCGTCGTCGATGCCGTTGCAGGTCTCGGTGGCGCCCGGGTACACCGCGGCGTCGCTGTCACCGCAGTCGGCGCTGTCGGCCACGAAGCCCGTGGGTGCGCTGCAGGCCACGGTCGTGCTGCTGGCGTCGCCGTAGGTGTCTGCATCGACGTCGGCGTACCAGGTGGCGGCATCGATGGCGTCGTCCTCGTCGATGGCGCCGTCGCAGTCGTCGTCCACGCCGTTGCAGTACTCATCCGCCCCCGGGTACACCGCGGCGTCGGTGTCGTCGCAGTCGGTGTCATCCGCGACGTGGGAGGTGGGCTGGTCACAGGTGGTCAAGCTGGCGCCAGCGTCGCCGTAGCCGTCGAAGTCCAGGTCGGCGTACCAGGTGGGGGCGTCCACGGCGCCGTCCTCGTCCACGTCTCCGTCGCAGTCGTTGTCCACGAAGTCGCAGATCTCGGTGGCGGCGAGGTTGATGGCGGCGTCGGTGTCGTCGCAGTCGGTGTTGTCGGCGATCCAGCCGGCGGGAGAGCTGCAGGCCGCGGTGGTGCTGGCGGGGTCGCCGTAGCCGTCGCCGTCGGTGTCTTCGTACCAGGTGGGGGCGTCCACGGCGCCCAGCTCATCGGTCGTGCCGTCGCAGTCGTCGTCGTAGCCGTTGCACAGCTCGTCGGCGGCGGGATGGATTGCGCCGCTGGCGTCGTCGCAGTCGAAGTCGTTCCCGGCGAAACCAGTGGGCTGGGCGCAGGCCTGCAGCGCGGCGCCCGGCTCACCGTAGCCGTCGTTGTCGCCGTCGGGGTACCAGGCGGCCGCGTCCAGGGCGTCGTCCTCGTCTACGGTGCCGTCGCAGTCGTCGTCGTAGCCGTTGCACAGCTCGTCGGCGTCGGGGTGGATGTCGGCGTTGGCGTCGTCGCAGTCGCTGTCATCGCCCACATAGCCGTAGGGGAACTCGCAGCTGGTGACCGGCTGCGTGGGGTCGCCGTAGCCGTCCTCGTCTTCGTCGCCGTACAGGGTGTCGGCGTCGATGGCGTCCTCGTCCACATCGCCATCGCAGTCGTTGTCGAGCTCATCGCACAGCTCATCGGCGCCGGGGAAGCTGTCGGCGCTGGTGTCATCGCAGTCGGTGCTGTCTTCGACCCAGCCCTCGGCCTGCTCACAGGCGGTCTGGCTGTTCTCGGGGTCGCCGTAGCCGTCGCCGTCCACATCGGCGTACCAAGCCTGGGCGTCCGCCGCGTCCTCGTCCACCTCGCCGTTGCAGTCATCGTCGCGCTCGTTGCAGAGCTCTTCGGCGCCGGGGTTCACGGCGGCATCGCTGTCGTCGCAGTCCTCGGTGGAGTCCCAGCCATCGCCGTCCGCGTCCACCACCTGAGGTGGATCTCCCCCGGTCTCCTCGGGCTTGTCGGCGGGGCAGCCGAAGACCAAGGACAGGGACAGGGTCAGCAAGGGGAGGAAGAAGCGGGACATGGCAGAACCTCGGTGCGCGACACAGACAGGGTATCCCAGTGCACTGTCGCCCACAGGAGCACCATGCCACAGCCCCACGGCTCGCGATCCACGACGCCCCACAGGACGAGGTGCTGGCGCGGACTCCGGGCTCACCATCCAGAAGAGACCGAAAAAAGGCTTTCCACTGGCGCGCGCTCCGGGTTCCAAGGGCTGTACGCTCGGAACAACACGCCGTATACTCCCGAGCAACCCGGAGGAAGACCATGAACACACGAACCGCAACCCACCTCTTCGGCGCGGCCCTGCTGCTGGCCGTGGCCTGTCAGTCCACCCTCACCGGCAACGAGGGGAACTTCCAGTTCTCCTACGACGCCGACGACTGGCTGACCGACTTCAACAAGCCGGTCGCCGTGGGCGCCTACCTGGACGTCTCTGTGCGTGAGGTGGCCAACTTCATGGCGGTGGACCTGGCCGACGCCAGCTTCGACGACCCTGCTGTGCTGGACGTGGTCGACTTCGCGGGAGACACCATCACGATCCAGGGCACGGGCGACGGCTTCGCCCTACTGCAGGTCGAGGGGAGCACCAACAGCGGTGAGACCCTCACCGACTCCATCAACATGCAGGCCAGGGTCCCCGAAGTGCTGGTGCTCTGGCACACCTGCGGCGGCGAGACCCAGGGCAACTACCTCACCGACCAGCGCGTCTGGGTGCCCTTCGAGATGCAGATGGACAACGCCTCCCACCAGCCGGTCATCGGCTACGGCTACTACCCGCTGACCGCCGACACCGACGCGGCCGCCCTGGACAGCGCCGAGAGCGGACAGCAGTGGATGGCCTTCGACACCGCCGAGGCGGCGGGGATCACGGTGCTGAGCTCCGACATCGACGACACCACTCTGACCATGAACGTGGTCACCCCCGCCACCATCGACGGCGTGGACGAGCCCATCGCGTGGGTGGCCGAGGACATCGACGTGGGCGACACCAACGCCTTCTACGTGCGGCCCATGGCGGGCGATCTGCCGGTGTGCCAGGCCGAGGTGGACAACACCGTGGTCAGCGACACCCCAGACATCTGCACGGTGACCGACACCGAGCCTGTCCAGACCGGTGACCACGAGTACGGCTGGTTCAGCGTCACCGGCGTGGCCGAGGGCGAGTGCCTGTTCACCGTGACCTACCCGGACGGCAACGGCGGCGAGGGCGCCTCGGCCCAGTTCAGCTACCCCATCGAGCCATAGCGGCCTGCAGCACAGACGACGGGATAGCGGTCTGGCATGCCCAGGCCGCGCCCCCTCCCCCTCGCCAAGAAGCTGCTGTTCGCAGCGGTGCCCTTGGTGGTGGTGCTCTTGGTCCTGACCGTGGGGCTGAGGGCGCTGGAGCGTGCGGGCCTGGTGAGCACAGTCCGGGACGGGGATCGCGTGCTCTACCTGACCCCCGACTACCTGCGGGTGATCCAGACCCCCGACGGCGAGCGAGTCCAGCTCATGGACGCCCAGTACCCCGAGGTGGTCCAGGCCAGCATGGCGCAGCCCAAGCCCCAGGATGTCTTTCGCATCGTGGTGGTGGGCGGATCGTTCATTCGCGGCGAGCACTACCGTGGCGCGGACGAAGGCCTGGGGGGCTACGGGAGCATCCCGGCCTGGATGCAGGCGCTGCTGGACCACCGCTACCCCAGCCAGCGCTTCGAGGTGATCAACGCCGGCGGCAGCGCCCAGAGCTCCTACGCCGTGCGGGACAGCGTGGACGCGCTGCTGCAGGTGGAGCCCGATCTGGTGCTGGTGGCCAGCGGCGCCAACGAGGGCAGCGCGCCCCCCACCGCCTACAACCAGGCCTTGCACAGCTGGGTGCTGTACCGCGCCATGAAGAAGGGCTTGCTGGGCGAGATTCCGGTAGAAGAACGTCCCATGCTCCAGCCCCAGGACCTGGGGGCCGAGGAGCTGCTGGGCCGCTACCGCGACAACCTGAAGCTCATCGCCCGCGCGGGCCACAACGCCCAGGTGCCCATGGCCTGGGTGGCGCTCCCGGTCAACCTGCTGGGCTACGGCCGCCGCTTCGAGCTGGGCCAGGGCAGCGAGACCTGGCGAGCCGGCCAGCAGCTGTGCAGCCAGGCGCGCTACGGCGAGGCCCTCGAGCGCATCGCCCAAGGCCAGGACACCGTTGAGGCCATGGTCTCCTCAGCCGCCTGCCTGATGGAGGCCGGCGAGCACGAGCTGGCCGCTGAGATCCTGGGTGCAGCCATCGAGCTGGACCCCCGCGGCACGGCCCGCCCAAGCTTCAACGATCAGGTGCGCCGGATCGCCGCCACGAGGTACGCGCCGCTGGTGGACCTCGAAGCCGAGCTCAACGCCCTGGCCCCCCACGGCCTGGCAGGGGATCTGTACTTCTGGGACCACCTGCACCTGACCAGCGAGGGCTACCTGTGGGCCGCGCGGCAGGTGGTCGAGACCCTGGGTGACGCTGGCCTGCTGCCCACGGGCGCGGGCGAGCCCCTGGAGGACCCCAGCCTCGAGCAGCTGCTCGAAGAGAACGGCTGGGTGGAGCTGCACGCGCAGATGGTGGCGGTGGGGCGGTAGGACTACCACCCACAGCCCACGTCCCAGTAGTCGTCGGGGGCGCTGGCATACTCCTCGAGCCAGGTAGCCTGCCAGTCGTTGGCCCGGACCAGGAAGTCGGCCACGTCGGGGTCGGCCTCGGCAGCCTCCTCCATCCACACGCTGTCGATATCGATCTTCCCCTCGGCGTTGCCCAGCCCCGGAATGCGCGCCGAGAGGCGGCCGATGTCTCCCTGCTCGCCCCAGGGATCCTCGGCGCTGGTGGGGCGCAGCCCGTCCACGTCGGACCAGGCCTCGATCCAGGTGATCTCGCCGGCGTCGTTGAAGCTGAACTCCTCGTAGATGGGGCAGCCCCGGCCTTCGTGGGCGTCGTAGTAGAACACCACGACGCAGCGGCCGAAGGGCTGGGTGTCGAAGGCGCGGCAGTCCCGCTCGGGCACGACGGAGGGGTAGAGAGTGAGCAGGGTGTCGGTGGCTTCGATGTTCTCGCGGGTGTAGGCGGTGAGCTTGAGCCAGGGGGGCCACTCCCAGCGGGCGACGAGCTCGCTGTAGGGCGGCCAGCCGTCCAGCTCCACGCTGGTGTCCATGGTGTCGAAGTACATGCTGCTCATGGCGGCGTAGTACTCCGGCGTCTGAGTGGGCTCGAGGCAGCCGGCCAGGGCACCGTCGTGGCTGCAAGGATCCGGCCCGGTGTCAGCCGCGGGGGTGCAGGCTCCCAGTGCCAGCAGCAGCGCGAGCCGCGAACGCACGATCGCTACAGGCCCGCGCCGCTGAACAGGTACGCCGCTCCCGAGGAGGTGCCGTTGCTGTCTTCGTAGGGCGCGCCCGCGATCAGATCGGAGCTCCCATCGCCATCCATGTCCCGGCCCGCCGCGACGGCGTAGCCCAGCTTGTCGCCCACGGTGTCGCCCAGGACGGTGGCGTAGGCATAGTCGCGCAGGGAGATGGTGCCCGACAGGGGCCCCAGCAGCACGTACACGGCGCCAGTGTTGGTGCCCAGGGAGGCGTCTCCCTCGGCCCCCACGGCCAGATCGCCGATACCGTCGCCGTCCAGGTCGCCCAGGCCAGAGACGGCGTTGCCCGCCAGCTGGTTGCTGGAGTCGCCGATGAGCTTGGCCTGAGCCGTGGACAGGCTGGCGGTGCCCGTGACAGGGCTGGTGATCAAGTAGCAGGCTCCGGCCGCCGATCCGCCGCTGTCTTCCCAGCGGGCGCCCACCAGCATGTCGTCGTTGCCGTCGCCGTCGAGATCGCCCGCGCCGGCCAGGGAGTAGCCGGCGTTGTCCCAGTCGGTCTCGCCGGTGAGCTTCGCGTCGGCGTAGGCCAAGCCCCAGGAGTTCGTGACCGGGCCGTACATCAGATACGCCGCGCCGCGCTCGGATCCCCCGCTGCTCTCGGCCTCGGCACCCACCATGATGTCGTCGTTGCCATCACCGTCGATGTCGCCCGCGCCAGCCACCGCGGAGCCCGCCTGATCGCCGCTGGACTCACCGGCCATGGTGATGTCCATGCTGGTGCTGTAGTGGGTGCTGGTGAACGGACCGTAGGCCAAGAACGCCGCGCCGGTGGAGCTGGAGCGACCATAGGCGCCAACCAGGATGTCGTCGTACCCGTCCGCGTCCACGTCGCCCGCGCCGGCCACGCTCCAGCCCACCCGCTCGTTGGCCGTGGTGCCGAGGATGGCGATGCCCACGGTGCCTAGCTCGGCGTCGCCGGTGACAGGGCCGGGGATCACGAAGGCGGCACCCGAGGTGCTGGCGAAGGTGCTGTCGTTGGGCACTCCCACGATGAAGTCTTCCCGCCCGTCGCCGGTGACGTCGCCCAGCCCCGAGACGGACCAACCGACCTCTTCGTCTTCCTCGGTGCCCCAGAGGAAGGCCTGGGCGCTGCTGTACTCCTGGACGCCCGTGCTGGAGCCGGTGACCAGGTAGACGCCGCCGGCGTCGTTGGCCTCGTCGTTGTTGCCCGGAGCGCCGATGATGATGTCGGGCAGGCCGTCGCCGGTGAGGTCGCCGGCCAGGGCCAGGGCCATGCCCGCGTTGTCACCGGCCTTGCCCTGGAAGGCCAGGTCGCCGTCGGAGGCATACAGCAGCCGCTGGATGACCAGCACGCTGGAGGTGATGGTGTTGCCGGCATCATCGCCGTCGTGGGCCTGGGCCTCGAGGTAGACCTCGCTGCCGCGGCTGTAGGGTGACAGGTCTACGGAGGAGCTGCTCCCCACCAGGGCGCCGTCCACATACCAGGCGTAGTCGTAGCCCTCGGGATCTCCGTCGGCGTCGTACCAGCCGGTGGTGACCGCGGACAGCGAGCCGCCCCACGCGGCCGCGCTCGGGTCGGTGCTCAAGCCGGTGAAGCTGGGGGCCGTGTTGATGGCGGTGATGGTGGCGCTCGCGGTGGGCGATCCCGCACCGATGCCGTCGGAGGGAGTGACCTCGAGGTAGATGTCCTGGTGCTTGGCGAACTGGGCGCTGGTGAGCGTCGTGGCGGTGGAGACCTGGCTGCCGTCCACGTACCAGGCGTAGCTGACAGTCACCGAGTCGCCGTCATCGTCGCTGGGGGTGCCCACGGTGGCGGTGATGGTGTCGCCCTCGGCGGGGGAGCTGGGGGCGATGCTCACGCTGGGGACCACCGGAGGTGAGTTGAGCACCGTGCGGGTCTCGGACTGGACCGTGGGCCCCACCACCTGGCCATCGTCGGCGCCCACACTGCAGCTGACCGAGTCGCCGCGGCTGAAGTACGAGCCGTCGATGCTGGCGCTGGTGCTGACCTCGGAGCCGTTGACGACCCAGCTGTAGGCCATACCCAAGTCGTCCCCGTCCACATCCACCAGATCCGCGCCGATGCAGGTGGCCACCGACCCCTCGTACAGCTCGGTGGGGTCCATGGTGACGGAGGTGAGGGTGGGCGGGCTGTTGAGGATGTCGACGCGATTGCTGGTGACCGGGCTGGCGAAGTCGTAGCCGTCGGAGGCGGTGATCTCGACCCACACCTGCTGGTTCTTGTCGAAGTGTTCGCCGGTGAGGGTGGCCTCGGTGGCTGCGGCCACCAGGCTGCCGTCCACGTACCAGGCGTAGGTGTAGCTGGCGGTGTCGCCCTCGAGGTCGCGGATCTGGGCCTCGACCTCGAGCACGGTGTCCTCGTAGGCCTCCTCGGGCCCCAGGACGACACCGTCCACGAGGGGGGGCGAGTTGCCCACGACCGCCGAGGCCGTGCCGGTCGGGCCCTGCTCGGCGCCGTCGAAGGGCGCGATGAAGACCTCCCAGGTCTCCCAGCGCTGGGTCGCGGCCGCAGGGACGGTGTCGCCGGTGTAGCTGGTGAACACGCCGTCGACGGTCCAGGACCAGTCCAGCGCCACGGTGTCGCCGTCGAGATCCACGGCCGCGGCCACGGCCACGATGTCCTCGTTGGACAGGGGGTCGGCGGGCTGCATGGTGATCTCCACCGTGGGCAGCGCGTTGACCACGGTGACCTCGGCCACCACCGGGGGCCCCTCGAGGCTCCCGTCCAGGGCGAGCACCTCGACACGCCAGACCTCGCCCTTGGCCGTGGCGGCGGCGGGCAGGATCGCCTCGGTGTAGTCGGCCTGCAGATCGTTGTCCCGGTACCACAGGTAGCGGTAGTCCACGGGATCGCCCTCGGGATCCAGGGCGTCGGACAGGACCGTCACCTCCAGATCGTCGCCGGTGTCGGGCAGGGCGGGACGCAGGCGGATGATGCTGGGTCCAGGCGCTCGGTCGCCGCCACAGGCGGTGGCCAGGAGCAGGATGACAAGGGCGTTGCGCATGGTCGTCCTCCTCACTCGCCCGCGCCGGCGGCGGGGGCTTCGTCGAGCTCGAACTCTTCCTCATCGAGGGAGAAGTCGACCTCGAAGTCCTCCTCGGGGGCTGTGTAGAATGCGTCGTCTTCAGGTCCGGGGACCGGCTCGGCGGAGGCTGGCTCCGGGGCGGGCTCGTCCGCTGGGGGCTCTTCGTCGTCGGACCCGGCGGCGGCGGCTTCTTCTTCGGGCTCTTCGTCGTCGGACCCGGCGGCGGCTTCTTCTTCGGGCTCGTCGTCGGAGACCGTGGGCTCCTTGGAGCGCTTCGCACGGCCCGCGTCTTCATCGCGGGGAGGAGGGAGCATCGCGGGCTCGGGGGTGCTGGGGAGATCACCCAGGGACCACAGATCCCAGTCCTCGACAGAGCGCTTCTTGGCGCGGCCCCGGAGGTACAGCGTGGTGGATGCGCCCAGCCCGGCCACGGTCACGCCCAGGCCGCCCAGGGCGATGGTGTTGCTGGAGCGCAGGCTGTCCTGGACGTCCACCCGCTGGGAGAAGAGATCCCAGGCGCCGTTGTAGTCCTGGTCGGTCATGGCCTGGTCGTAGCTGGTGTCGAGATCGTTGAGGCTGGACCTGTCGCCAAGGGAGCGGGCGAAGCTGATGGCCGAGACGCTGGCCGCGGCCACCGAGGCGCCCGCGGTGCCGATGGCGAGCTTGGTGGCCATGGGCATCTTCTTGGACCGCTCCTTGCGGCGCTCCCATTCCTGACGCTCGGCGCGCACGGCGGCGGCGCGGGACATGGACTCCCACACCAGGCTGACCTCGGAGGTCTCGCCGGGCTCAGGCTGGAAGCTCACGCGCCCGCTGCCCAGGATGGGGTGGTCCACGGAGATGGTGTAGTCGCCCGGGGGCAGGCTCTGCAGCAGCACGGGCTCGGCGATGGCCACGCCGCCCTGCTCCTGCGCCGCGGCGTCCCGGGGCACGCTGGTGACGGACAGCTTGGCGCCCTCGGGACAGCCCGCCAGGCCCAGCCGGCTGCCAGAGGGGATGCCCGCGATGCGCACGGCACCGGGGAGCTCCTTGCGGATGGCCACATCCTGGCTGGCGTCGGGCTCGAGCTCGAGCAGGAACTGCCGCTTGCCGCTGGGGCCGTCCACCGCCACCACAAGGCGTCCGGCGGTGACCGTCAGATCGCCCTCTTCGCTGGGCTGGTGCTTGACCCCCAGATCGGTGACCGTGACGGCGACCCCTTCGGGCCAGTCGGACAGGGTGAGGGTGGCGGTGCCCAGCCAGGTGAGCTCGGCGCTATGGCTGGACTGACGCCTGGGGCGGATGGGCTCGAGGGTGGTCTCGAGGGGCTGGTAGCCCGCGCCCGCGGCGCGCAGGTCCAAGGCGGTGTCGGCGGGGACGTCGGTGAAGGTGTAGCGGTTGCCCTGGATGGCGTCGGGGGCGAAGGGCTCACCCTGGGGGGGATCGATGGTGAGGGCGGGCGAGGAGCCCTTCTGGACGCCGGAGACGGTGAGGCGGATGCTGCCCGACTCGGACTCGATCTTCTTGATGATGGCGGCGGTCTCTTTGTCGTCGTCGCCAGCGGCCACGGCCTTGCGGTAGGCGCGCAGGGCCTGGCGGGCGTCGCCGGCCTGCATGGCGGCCTCGGCTTCGTCGCGGAAGGGCATGAACTTGGCCTGGCGGGCCTGCTCTTCACGGCGACGCCGGGCTTCCTCGTCCTTGAGGCGCTGCTCTTCGACCAACCGGCGGGCTTCGTCCTCGCGACGCTGGCGCTCGAGCTCGGCCTCTCGACGGGCGTCGGCCTCGGCCCGGGCGGCGGCGGCGGCTTCTTCGCGACGCTGCTGCTCGGCCAGGCGCCGCGCGGCTTCTTCTTCCTTGCGAAGGGCGGCCTCTTCGGCCTTGATGCGCGCTTCTTCTTCGGCGCGACGACGGGCGTCCGCGGCGGCCAGGCGCTTGGACTCCTCGGCGCGCTGGCGGGCCTGCTCCTGCAGGCGCCGGGCTTCCTCTTCGAGGGCTCGGGCCTGGGCGGCCAGATCTGCGGCCGATTCTTGTTCGGCGCGGCGGCGTGCCTCGGCCTCGGCTTCGGCGCGGCGGCGTTCTTCTTCCTCCCAGTTCGGCTCGTCGTCCTCTTCGGCGATCGCTTGCTCTTCGGCCCACCCGAGCTCGTCCACGTCCTCCCAGCCCAGATCGTCCCCTTCCTCTTCCTCGAGGCGGCGGGCTTCTTCTTCGCGGCGGCGCTCGAGCTCGGCCTTGAGGCGCTCCTCGGCCTGACGGCGCGCATCGCTGCTGGAGCTGGACGAGCTGGACGAGCTGGAGCTGGATGAGCTCGAACGCTGCAGATCCTCGGCCCAGACCATGCGGAAGGCATCGGCGTACCAGTCGCAGGTGAGCTTGCCCTTGCTCTGTCCGTGAACGTCGAGGCTGTAGCGACGGCTGGGCCCCGTGAACTCGTCCTCGCGGAAGTCGACGCGGTAGTAGCCGTCGTCGAACTCGAGGATCACGGGGGTCATGCCTTGATATTGGCCGTTGACGTAGACCATGAGCGGGTCGGTGGCCGAGTCGACCTTGACCAGGGCCGCCTGGGCCATCGCCACGAACAATGCGAGGTAGATCAGCATGGGCCCTCCCGGCCCGAGGCTCCCCCGCTGACCACCGCGTCTGCCGCGATTGAGGAGGGGGAGTGGGAAGACCCAAGAGTATATCAGGCTACCGAGCGAAGGGAGCCCCCCGCGCACAGAGCCCGTCCTGCCCGCAGTTCGCCACCACCTGCGCGCTCGCCAGGACACGGCGCATTGTCGCCGGCTCTGTTTCGTGCGAGGCTTCCATCTGTCCCATCCCCCCCGGAGGACCACCATGACCAGGCTCACCACCCCGATCTGCCTGCTGCTGACAGGCTGCATCTGGATCACCGACGGCGATCACGCGGATCGTCTGGACCTGGACCTGGACGGCCTGCGCTACGACCAGGACTGCGACGACAGCGACGCGGCGATCGGCGCGCCAGCCACCTGGTACGCGGACAGCGACGGCGACAGCTACGGCGATCCCGCCTCGAGCATCGAGGCCTGTGAAGCTCCCGAGGGCTTCGTTGCGGACGCAGGCACGGGCATGGAGGACTGCGACGACGGCGACGCGGCGGTGAACCCCGCGGCCGTGGAGATCTGCAACGGCGTGGACGACGACTGCGACGAGCTCGTGGACGACGCGGACGACGGCCTGGCCGGGGGAGATGACTGGTACCCGGACGCCGACGGCGACGGCTTCGGTGACGGCTTCGGCACCCCGGTGCAGGCCTGCGATCAGCCGGCGGACCACACGGGCGTCGACATGGCGCTGGACTGTGACGACGACGACGACAGCGTCTACCCCGGCGCGGACGAGTACTGCGACGCCATCGACCACGACTGCGACGGCGAGAGCTGGGACGACGACGCGGTGGATGCAGAGACCTGGTACCTGGACGGCGACGGCGACGACTACGGCCTGGACGACGACACCACCGTCGCCTGTGAGCAGCCCAGCGGCTACGCGGCCCAGGGCGGCGACTGCGACGACGGCGACGCGGCGTACAACCCCGCCGCCACCGAGGACGACTGCGCGGATCCCGCCGACTACAACTGCGACGGGTCCACCGGCTACGCCGACGACGACGGCGACGGCTGGGCGGCCTGCGAGGAGTGCGACGACGGCGACGCCGCCATCCATCCAGGCGCCAACGAGTACTGCGACGGGGCGGACAACGACTGCGACGGCGCCATCGACGAGGAACCCTTCGACGGTGACATCTGGTACGTCGACGACGACGGGGACGGCTACGGCAGCAGCTCCAGCAGCCGGATCGCCTGCGACCAACCCAGCGGGTACGACGACGATCCGGACGACTGCGACGACGGCGACGCCGCGATCAACCCGGCCGCCGACGAGATCTGCAACCTGGTGGACGACGACTGCAACGGCCTGGTGGACAGCGACGACCCCCTGGTGTTGGACGCCGCCGACTGGTACCCGGACACCGACGGAGACACCTACGGAGACGCCGCCGCGACCGCCGTGGTGGCCTGCGATCAGCCCGTGGAGCACGTCGGCGACAACAGCGACTGTGACGACGCCGTCGCCGCGGTCAACCCGGGCGCGGACGAGACCCCCAGCGACGCCTGCTTCGACGCGGTGGACAACGACTGCGACGGCGCCATCGACACCGCCGACGCCAGCTGCGCCGCCTGCCCCAGCCCCTGCGCGGACGAGGTCTGCGTATACGTGGACGGCACGCTCGAGGCCCTGCAGAGCACCGCCCTGGCTGCGCCCATGGTGGACATCGACAGCCTGGCGCTGGGCTACGGGCTGTTCGACCAGGTGATCCTGGGGGTCGCCGGGACCGTCGTGGTCGCCGAAGACTTCACCACCAGCCTGGGCTGCTTCGCCACGGGCGCGCTGGTGGGGACCACCCTGGACGCCAGCAAGTCCGCGACCTGCACCTTCGCCAACCAGGACCTGAGTGGGGGCGACTGGGTGGTGGCGGTGGACGTGCTCGCCGGCAGCGCTGACGGCGCCCTGGCGCTGATGGACCTGCTCAACCCGGGCAACGCCTGGTACGACCTGGCCAGCGCGCCGGTGCTCGACGACGGCGCGGGCGCCACCGTCCCCTTCACCGGCGGCGCGCTGGACCTGGGCGGCGACCACCGGGTGGTCATGTGCGGGACCACGCCGTAGAGCGCCCGAAGACGCGCCTTGCAGGCCATCCCTACCCGGGAACTCCCAGCGCCTTCAGCAACGCCCCCAGGTTGGGCTGGGTGCCGGCGATGGCCCGATCGCTCTCCATCATGGCGGGAGTGCCGGTGGCGGTGAGCAGCGCCCTCATGCGCTCGGGATCCACAGGCGCGCCACCCTGCTGCTGCACGGCGCCGCTGGCCAGGGCCACCACCCCTGCCACCTGAGTGGCGGCGGCGGTGCTGCCCTGGAACCACTGCACGAGGTGGCGGTGGGTGCCCGAGGGCTTGGTGGTGTAGATGGGCGCAGGAGCGTGAGCGTCGATGCGGGTGCCGTGGGCGCCCCAGATGCGGATGGCGCTGGGCGGCGGCAGGGGGCGGCGCAGGTAGCCGGTGACCATCACCGCACCAGAGTCCCGCAGGCTGCGGTCGTACAGACCCTGGTGCTCGGGACCATCCAGGTCCAGCGCGCGGTCGCCCGCCGCCTGGATCACGTGGATGCCCAGGGCAGTCGCCAGCTGGATGGCGGCGAAGGTGGCGAGATCCCGCTCCACCGGCCCCGCGGCGGCGGCATGGGCCAGCAGCAGCACGTCGCCAGCCTGCAGCACGGTGCAGGCCAGGGCCGCCGCGTCGGCGGTGCTGTGCAGATCGCCCAGGCCAGGGCGCTCGGTCCAGGGTCGGACGAAGACGGGCTGGACCTTGGGGCAGATCCCCACCAGGCCCGCGTGGATGGGCTGCGCGGCCAACACCCCCAAGGTCCAGGTGCCCAGACCACGATCGTGCCGCACGGGGGGCCGGAGATCCCGGACCTCGAGGTGCCGGTAGTCCGGGTGATCCCGCTGGTAGCCGGGTGCCAGGAAGGCCAGGCGCACCCCCTGGCCGGCGCTGGCGGGCCAGACAGGGCTGTCAAACACGGCCATGCCGCCGGGCGGCTCCCCCAGGTTGGGCTGCCACAGCACCTCGCCGGGGATGCGGGCGAGCTCCTTGATGGCACCCTCGAGGCGACCCTGAGGTCCAGGATCGCCGCTGCCGGTGATGGTGTGGGAGCCGTCATCACCCCAGGCAGTGCGCAGGTCCGCGGCCGTGGATGGAGGGGCGAGGCGGACCCGCAGGAAACGATCCAGGGCGGGCGGCTCCGCGCCGCCCAGCGCGGCGCAACGGGCAGCCAGCTGGCGCGCGATCCGGGGCTGGACCTCGGGGGTGGCCCAGCTCACCAGGCCGCGGCCCAGGACGTCCTGCAGCCCCTCGAGGTCCCGGAGCGCCGCGCGCTGCCAGGCGGCGCGGTCCTCACCCGCTGGCGGCGGCGCGAGCTCCACAAGCAGCTGGTGGACATCGGTCTGGGCGGTCGTGCGGGCGGGCATACCACGAGTGTAACCACGGACGCTCGGCGTCACCGGGCCCGCGCTCGGTCAGCCCCGGCGGGAAGCTCGGCGCCGGACTAATCCAGCCCAGTGTCCTCGAGCACGCTGGCGCTGATGGGGATCTCCACCAGGCTGCCATCCTGCCCTGCGGCCGGATCGTTCCAGGTGAAGCTCAGGGTGCCGGTGAGCTCCCCGGCCTGGACAGGGGTGAACTCGACGTAGAGCATGGACGAGCTGTTGGCGCCTACGGTCATGCCGTCGTCGTAGCGAGCCACGAAGGGTTCGGTGACCGTGATGGACGCCAGCGCCAGCTCCGCGCTGCCCTGGTTGCCGATGCCCAGAGACTCCCGGGTGGTCTGGCCCAGTTGCAGATCACCGAAGGCGAGGGAGGCCTGGGAGAGCGCCAGCTCCGGAGCGCCGGGGGCCTCGGTGTCGTCGATGCAGTCGGCGCACTCGATGCCGTCGTCGAAGCAGCCGCTCAGCAGCAGCGAGGCGAGAGCCAAGGCCCTCGCGGCGTCTGTCCTGTGGGTTCGCATGGTCGCCTCCTGGCCCTGCCGTGGCCAGCATAGCACCTGGCTCCATCGCTCGATGCTATGGAGTGCCCACGCTGCTCAGCCCCGGTGTCCCATGTCCCTCCGCTCCGCCGTCATCCGCTCCCCTGCCCTGCTGGTCGCGCTGCTTCTTCCGGGCTGTTCCTGGCATCATCCGCGAGACAGCTCCGCCCTCTTCCCTTCGTCTCCCGTGATCATGGGCCACCGCGGCGCCCGCGGCCTGGCCCCCGAGAACACCCTGGCCGCCTTCGATCGCGCCGCGGAGCTGGGCATACCCTTCGAGCTGGACACCATGGTCTGCGCCACCGGCGAGCTGGTGGTGATCCACGACTGGGAGCTGGATCGCCTGGCGGGGGTCCCCGGCCGGGTGGCCGAGACCCCCTGGTCCGAGCTGACCCGCCTGGACGTGGGCAGCCACTTCTCTGCGGACTACGCCGGCGAGCCCATCCCCCTGCTGGCCGAGGTGCTGCGGCGGCTGGGACCCCAGGTCCTGATCAACATCGAGGTCAAGGCCGACCGCGACACCGACAACGGCCTGGTGGCAGACACCCTGGTGGAGCTGCTGCAGGAGATGAGCCTGGCGGATCGGGTGATCGTCACGTCGTTCAGCCCCCTGCTGCTGGAGGCGGTGCGGCTGCGGGACCCCACCATCCTGCGGGGCCAGATCTACCGGGGTTTCTCGGCATACAAGGACAGCTCCTTCGTCGAGAAGCTGGTGCTCTCCAGGCTGCTGTTCAACAGCAAGGCCCAGCCAGACCTGCTGATGATGGACCACCAACGCGCCAAGGCCGGCTACGTGCGCCGCATGAAGCGCCGGGGCTACCGCATCTTCACCTGGACCGTGAACGATCCCGCGCGAGCAGCTGAGCTGTTCGCCATGGGGGTCGACGGCGTGATCACCGACTATCCGGACCGGATGGTGGGGCTGGCCGGGCCCTGAGAATAGGGGGGCAGGCAAGCGAGGCTCGCGGCGGTGACCCCTCGGCCATCACGCATTGATTTCGGACCTCGACGCCAGAGGATCTCACCATGCTCCACACCCTGCTCGTACTCTCCATGCTCCTGCCCGGATGCCGCCGGATCTACTGCGGTGAAGGCACCCACCTCGACGGCAGCGCCTGCGTGCCCGACCAGGACACGGGAGAGGAGGCCGACACCGACGCCGACACC
>ERZ890953.199-NODE-199-length-35835-cov-7.663918_pt1 | contig 35835 bp, 32 predicted proteins | sample MGYA00521264_ERZ890953 | MGnify/ENA primary metagenome ERZ890953 (study PRJEB32303, sample SAMEA104408629) | aquatic metagenome | biome: Brackish water; feature: Chemocline; material: water | place: Baltic Sea | collected 2014-10-26T21:54:00 | depth 200 m ...
GCTCGGGGGCCAGGAAGGCCTGGGGTGGAGCCTCTGGGGCGTGCTGGGGAGCGGGGGTGGTCGGGGTGGTGGGTGCTGGAGCGGCGGCCTGGAGCTCGGGCTCTGGAGCGGGGGCCTGGAGCTCGGGCGCTGGCTCGGGGGCCGGAGGCTCGGGCGCTGGAGGCTCGGGCGCTGGAGGCGCGTGGGTCCGATCCGGGGCGACGGCTGGTGCGGGTGGTGGAGGCGCTGCCGCAGGAGGCTCCACGGTCGAGCCTCCACAGGCCGCGAACGCCGCGAGCAGCACCAGGGACAGGATGCGCTTCATGGCCGCACTCTCCGAGAGGACTCCTAAGGGGTGTAGCTGGTGAGCACGGTGATGTTGGACTTCACCTGGCCCACGCCGCGGGCGATGTTGGAGTAGCCCTCGCCGTCGCCGGTGAACTCCACGTACATGGTGTCGTAGGTTCCCGCGGGCACGGTGACCTGGGCTTCCTCGACGACCTGCTGGTTCACCGTGACGTCCACGGCGCTGGGGCCGCTCACGCTGGACTCGGTGAAGCCCGAGTAGGAGGTGACCCAGGTGTCGCCCACGGCGATGTCGGCGGGCATCAGCAGGGCTCCGGCCTCGTAGGTGGCGCTGCTCCAGCCGTCGTAGACCGTGCCGCTGTAGTCCATGTTGTACTCGGTGTACTGGTACAGCATCCAGTAGCCGTCGCTGTCGCAGCGGTAGTCCGTGGTGGTGGTGGAGACGATGGAGTAGTCCACCGTCTCGAGCATGGAGTAGCTCTCGGCGCTCACCAGGCCGGTGCCCGCGTCGTAGGCGGTGATCTCGTTGTCGACCGTGCCCGAGATGCCGTCGTCGTCGAAGTCGTAGGACCAGGTGCTGCCCACGCCCTGGATGCCGGTCCAGGCGCCGCAGGGGCCGACATCGGTGTCTGCATCCGTGTCGGTGTCGGTGTCGGTGTCGGTGTCCGTGTCGGTGTCCGTGTCGCCTTCGGGGCCGGTGTCGTCCTTGTCACCGCAGCCGAGCAGGCCGACGCTGCCCAGGGTGCCGAGCATCAGGATCAGGACTTCGAGAGGGATGGTGCGCATGCGGTCTCCGAGCGTGAGGTCTGCTCGGATGTATCCCGCTGTGGCTGGGATCGGGGTCAGTCCCTGCGACGGGCCAGGCCGAGCAGGGCCAGCAGGGCCACCAGGGCGCCGCTGGGGGCCGCTCCACCGCTGCTGCAGCCGCAGCCGGGCAGGCCTACGCCGCCCAAGGACTCGCCGGTGTCGTCTGCGGCGTTGGTGTCGTCCGGGTTCTCGGGGTCGCCGGTGTCTTCAGGCTGCGACTCTTCACCCAGCTCGGCAGTCCAGGAGTAGGACCAGGACGGGGCGTTGTCCCAGTTGTAGTGGTAGCCCGCGGCGTCCTCGTCCCAGGGGGCCACCACCAGGTAGACGTCGCCACCCTGGAAGGCGATGGAGCCATCGCCCATGTGGGTCTCGTCCAGCTCGAGGCGCACGGTCTGGACCACCCGGCGGCCGGAGGTGGCCACCAGCACGGCGAACCACTGGTCGGGGCCGGCCTCGCCCTGGAACTCCACGTGCAGGTCCTTGCCCGAGTCCAAGCCGTCGTCGAAGCGGATGTAGTTCTGGCCCAGGGACTCCGGCTCGTCGGCGCCGCTGGACTCGCCGCCGTCGGGCAAGGAGGTGACCGAGTCATGGATGTCGATGGAGGGGAAGACGCTCTGCTCGTCGAAGTCCATGACCGTGTTGGCGGCCAGGAATCCCACGAAGATCTCCTCCCAGTCCAGGTCGACGCCGACGCCGGCGACGTTGTCCCAGACGGTCAAGGAGTACTGACCGCTGCGGCCCGCGGCGTAGTCCCACATGGCCTTGACGGTGTCGGCGCCGCCATACCAGTTGTCGAGGAAGAAGTTGAAGATCGACGCCCCGTACATGTGGTAGAAGACCTCTTGATCCCGCTGGCTCGCGGCCGTGAGGCCGATCCAGGGGTTCGAGGTGTAGGCCTCGACGTAGTAGGTCCAGTAGTTGTGGGAGGGGTAGACCTGCTCCTCCATCCAGATGGCGGTGGCCTCCCAGTACCAGAACTCCGGCGCGTAGCTGGTGGAGAACTGGATGGCGTGGTTGAACTCGTGGCAGGCCATGTCCTCGGCCCAGGTGGGGCTGGACCAGGAGCCCGAGTAGGCCACGATGTAGGGCACGTAGCCTTCGCCGTTGCAGTACTCGACGCTGGTGTAGGCGCCGGCGTAGTTGTCGTTGTCCGAGATCATGGCGAGCATGGGGTACTCGTCCGTGCCCACGGGCCGGTTCCAGCCGAACTCTGTGACCTCGCGGTCCCAGGAGTACTCCAGCGACTCGGCGAAGGCCTCGGCCAGGTCCTGGTCGACCCCGTTCTCCCACTCCACGCTGAAGTGGTCGGTGATGATGTAGTTGTTGGTCTGGTGGCCGAAGCAGGGCTCGTCGCGGTCGGCGGGCGGCGGGGGAGGGGGGCCGTCGCCGCTCGCCCGCAGGTTGCGGGGAGAGAGCGAGCCGCCGCCCCAGGGCGCCAGGAACTCGGCCATGCGCTGCTGATCGCTGGGCTCGAGCAGGCCCCAGTTGTCCCGCAGGTCGGTGACCAGGCCCGTGAGGCAGGCCCCGCGCTCCTGGGCGGAGATGGGGGGCGCAGTGGTGACGGTGTCGAAGCGTTGGATCAGCTGCTGGCGCAGCGCGATCTGGTCCTGGCTCAGCTCCGCGGCCTGGGCGATGCCGAGGAGGGGGAGGACGAACAACAGAGTGGCGGTCATGGGCGCTCCTCGCGCGTAGCAGAGAGACGTGGTGCCGGCGTGGCCCCGGTTGTTGACCCTGGGAAGACGCGTCGACCACCGTCGGTGTGTCACCGTAGCGGGGGTCTTCCTGCAGTGGCGCGTGCGGGGAGCACTGGCCGGGGAGGTTTCGCAGCGAATTTACGACTTTTTCGTCTTGGCGAGGCCAGGGTCTTTTGCGAGGCCAGGGTCGGGCAGCGCCGTGTGGAGGGCTCTGGGGGCCGCCAGATCCGCCAGGCAGCCAAGGCCGTAGCGCAGCGCCCGGGGGAAGCTGATGGAGAGCACGTCACCGTCGTAGCGCATGGCCACGGGGCGCTGGACCATGGTGGCGCCGCCGCGGATGAGGGCGGTCAGCAGCTGGTGGTCGAAGCGGTAGTCGTCCGAGAGGGTCTCGAATCGCACGGCCCGCAGGGCCTGGGCCTGGAACGCTCGGGCGCCGTTGTGGAGGTCATCGAACTGGGCGCCGAAGCGCAGGTTGGCCGCCGCTGTGAGGCCGTGGATGCCCCATCGCCGCCAGCCTGGCACCCGCTGGCGCTGGCCGGGTTGGAAGCGCGAGCCCAGCACCGCGTGGGCCCGGTCCAGGCCGCTCGCCAGGGCGAGGGTGTCTTCCACGTCGTACTGGCCGTCTCCGTGCAACATGACGATGCGCTCTGCGCCGGCGTCCAGCGCGGCCTGGTAGCCGGTCTTCTGGGCGGCGCCGTAGCCCCGGTTGCGGGGGTGTCGCAGCAGGACGCCCCGGTTCGCGCGCAGGGCCGTGGGGCTGCCGTCGTCCACCACGAAGACCATGTAGGGCTCGGGGATGGCGCGGAGCAGTGCATCCAGGGAAGGCTGGAGGCCCAGGCAGGGCAGGACCACGGCGGTGAGCGCTGGCATCGGCCGTCCATATCGCGGATGTGGGCGCGCCGCTGGACGGGCCGCAGGCCGAGCAGCTAGGCTGCTGCCATGCGATGGCTGGTCACAGGTGGTTGCGGCTTCATCGGCAGCGCTCTGGTGCGCCGCCTGTTGGGGGTGGATCCGCCGCCGCCGGGCGGCGTCCAGGCGCCGGTGGAGCGCGTGGTGGTGCTGGACGCCTTGACCTACGCTGGGCGCCGGGAGAACCTCGCGCCCTGCCTGGACGATCCGCGGCTGGCATTGGTCCACGGCGACATCGCCGACGCGGCGCTGGTCCGACGGGTGCTCGAAGAACACCGCCCCAGCGCGCTCCTCAACCTGGCGGCCGAGTCCCACGTGGACCGCAGCCTCACGGGATCGTCTCCGTTCCTGCACACCAACGTCCAGGGCGCCCAGGTGCTGCTGGAGGCCTGGCGGGCCTACGGCGGGGGGCGCTTCCTGCAGGTCTCCACCGACGAGGTCTACGGCTCCATGGCCGAGGGCCAGAGCGCGAGCGAGGCCTCGCCGCTGGCTCCCTCCAGCCCCTACGCGGCCAGCAAGGCCGCCGGCGACCTGCTGGTCCTGGCGGCGGTCCGCAGCTGGGGGCTCGATGCGGTCATCACCCGCTCCTGCAACAACCTGGGACCGCGGCAGCACCCCGAGAAGCTGATCCCCCTGATGATCGCCCACGCCCTGCAGGGCTGGGACTTGCCCGTCTACGGATCTGGGCTCAACGTGCGCGACTGGGTCCTGGTGCATGACAACTGCGAGGGGCTCCTGCGCGCTGCGCTGATGGGGCGTCAGGGGCGCGTCTACAACCTGGGCGCCGGCCAGGAGCGCGACAACCTGCAGGTGGTGCGCGGCGTGCTGGCCCAGATCGGGGCCGACCCTGCGCTGATCCGCCGGGTGGCCGATCGCCCGGGGCACGACTGGCGCTACTCCCTGGACTCCCGACGGGCCCTGGACGAGCTGGGCTGGAGCGCCACCGTCCCCTTCGAGCCTGCGCTGGAGCAGACCGTGCGCTGGTACCTCGAGCACCGTAGCTGGTGGGAGCCGCTGCTCCCCGAGGAGGCGCCGTGACGCGCGACCTGACCGCCGTACTCCCTGAGCCCATCCACGGCGTGCGCGTGGAGCGTCTGCGGCCTATCCCCGACGAGCGCGGCCGCCTGATGGAGCTGTACTCGTCCCTGTCGGATCTCTACGTGGGCTTCGCCCACTCCTACCTCACCACGGCCTACCCCGGTGTGACCAAGGCCTGGCACCTGCACCGGGAACAGGTGGACACCATGGTCGCCATCCACGGCATGGTGAAGCTCGTGCTCTTCGACGGGCGCAGCGACTCCCCCACCCAGGGCCGCCTGAACGAGATCTTCATGGGCACCCACGACCCCATGCTGGTGCAGGTCCCCTGTGGTGTGTTCCACGGCTTCAAGTGCATCAGCGAGCACGAGGCGCTGGTGATCAACTTTCCTTCTCGGCCCTATCTCCGCGATGATCCGGACGAGATCCGCATCCCAGCGGACTCGCCCACCATCCCGTACGACTGGTCGCGCCGCGATCGCTGAGGCCTTCTGTGATCCTGACCCCTTGCGTCAAGAGGGGCTTCGGGCGATGATCCCGGCGCAGCTAGCCAGGAGCCACCATGAGCGACACCGACAAGCCCGCCCCCGATCTCAGCCAGCTCGAGGTTCGTCAGCGAGGCCTGGTGGGCGAGTTCTGGGACTTCATCGTCCACAACAAGGCCTGGTGGCTCACCCCCATCATCCTGGTGATCCTGGCCATGGTGGCCTTCATCCTGTTCGCCGAGAGCAGCCCGGTGCTGCCCTTCGTCTACACGGTGATCTGAACGCCCTGGTGGGCGTTCCAGCGGTCAGAAGGGCCGCTGGGCCGAGTTCAGATCCGCGGGAGGATCCTGGATGGGCGACCAGTGGCTCTCGGGCTGCTCGCCCGCGGCGATGGATCGCCGATCCAGCAGCTTGCGCCCTGTGATCTTGGCCAGGATGGCGGTGGGGCCGATCCCGAACAAGAACACCCCACCCAGCAGGATGGTGTTCTGCGCCGTGATGATGCCATGCGCCAGCTTGCGCCAGCCGCGCCAGAGTCGCTTCATTGCTTGGAGCATGGCTGCATCCTGACCCGCCGCTCGGCCCTCGTCAACGTCTTGACCCCCCTATGGACTTGGCATAGGTGACGGCGCTCGCGTGTTCCCCGCTCTTACGCTGGAGCTCCCTTGTCGATCTTCCTTCCCCTCGCCCTGCTCGTGGCTTCTCCCGGCGCCTCTGCTGCCCAGCTCGAGTGGGCCGGCCACTACCGCGCCAGGGGCCTGCTCTACGACTCCCTCAGCCTGAGCGATACCAACGCGCAGGCCGAGGGTACCAGCAATCTCTTCGACCATCGCCTGCGGCTGCAGCCGCGCTTCCACATCACCGAGCGGGTGGGGCTGTACGCCCAGATCGACGCCCTCAACCTGGTGCCGTGGGGCGAGCAGATCGAAGGCTGGGAAGATCCGGTCACCGGCGACACCACCTACCTGGCCTACGACCAGACCCTGGTGGCCCCCACCACCACCACGGGCGCCGCGTCCCCCTTGGGGATCGGCGTCACCCGCGCTTGGGGTGAGGTCTACACCGACATCGGCCGCTTCCGCTTTGGCCGCGTGCCCCTGCACTGGGGCGCCGGCATCTGGCAGAACGACGGCTTCGCTCCCGACGCTGAGTTCGGCGACACCGCCGACCGCATCCAGTTCACCAGCCGGGTGGGTGTGCTCTACCTGATGGCCGCCTACGACGTGAACTACGAGGGCTACCTCAACGCCCCCGACGACATGCAGTCCCTCAACGCGGCCTTCGCCTACCAGACCGAGAGCCTGGGGCTGGGCTTCCACAACCAGTACCGCTGGCAGCCCAGCGAGGCCCTCTCCCTCTACACCGGCGACCTGTGGGCCCACGCCAAGATGGGCACGGTGGAGATCGAGACCGAGGTGGTCGGCGTGTTCGGTGCGGGCAACCTGGGGGGCGGGGCCAACGACCTGCGCATCGCCTCGGTGGGCGCCATGCTGCGGGGCGAGGCCGAGCTCGACAAGATCCTGGTGGGGGTCGAGGGCGGCCTGGCCACCGGCGACGCCGAGCCCGACGACGGCAACATCAAGACCTTCACCTTCGACCGCGACCACAACCTCACGCTGATGCTCTTCGAAGAGCCCATGCCCACCCTCGAGGCCACCACGGCCAACGAGACCAACGGCGGCCGCGACTACGACGCCGTGCGCACGGGCGAGGGCATCCGGAACGCGCTCTACATTCGCCCCCATGTGGGCTACCGCATCCTGGACGAGCTCACGGTGGATCTGGCCGTCTTCGGCGCTCAGGCTGCGCGCCTGCCCGAGGCCGACCGCGACGCCAAGGGCTACGGCTGGGAGTTCGACGCCTCCGTGCTGTACGAGCCCTACGAGCACTTCTCCCTGTGTGGCAAGGCCGGCCTGTTCCTGCCCGGCAGCTACTACAGCGCCTACGAAGACGACGAGCTGGGTGGGGGCTTCGACAAGCCCGCCATCGGTGGCATGCTCATGGGCACCGTGCAGTTCTGAGTTCCAGGCTCCGCTCCATCCCCACGCTCAGGAGGTTCCCATGCGCTGGGAAGGCGTGCACACTGCCCTCGTCACTCCCTTCACCGGGGGTGAGCTCGATCTGACCAGCTACCGCGCCCTGTGCGAGCGCCAGCTGCGCGCTGGCATCCACGGCTTGGTGGCCTGCGGCACCACGGGCGAGACCCCCACCCTGAGCGAGCCCGAGTGGGATCGCCTGGTGCAGGCGGCGGTCCAGGTCTCCGCGGGCTCGGTGCCCGTCACCGCCGGTGTCGGCACCAACAACACGGCGAGCACCCTCGACCGCATCCGGCGGGCCCAGCAGCTGGGCGCCGACGCCGGCCTGCTGGTGATGCCCTACTACAACAAGCCGTCCCCCGACGGGCTGCGCGCCCATGTGGCGGCCTGCGCGGCGCCAGGGCTGCCCCTGGTGCTCTACCATGTGCCCGGCCGCACCGGGCAGCGAGTCCCGGCCCTGTTGCTCGCGGAGCTCTCTCAGACGCCCGGCGTGGTCGCCATCAAGGAAGCCACCGGGGATCTCGGCTACGCCAACGAGCTGCTGGCCAACACCCCCATCTCGGTGCTCTCCGGCGACGACGGCACCTTCTTCCCCCTCATGGCCCTGGGCGGCTGCGGGGTCATCTCTGTGATCTCCGATCTGGCCCCCGCGGCCACCGTCGCCCTGTACCAGGCCGCCAAGACGGGGGATCTCTGCGCCGCCCGAGAGCTGCACTTCGGCCTGCTGCCTGTCATCGACTGGCTGTTCCACACCACCAGCCCGGGGCCCGCCAAGGCCGCCCTGGCCGCGGCCGGGTTCTGCGCGAACGAGCTGCGCCTGCCCCTGGTGCCGCTCACCACCCCGGTGCCCGACTTCGTGGTCGACGCGGTGGAGGCCTGATGGCCCTGCGCGTCGGCCTGGTGGGCGCCGGAGGCCGCATGGGCCGGCTGCTCGCCGCCGCGGTGCTGGACAGCGACGACCTCGACCTCATCCTCTCCACCGAGCACCAGGATCATCCCATGCTCGGCCGCGACGTGGGCCTGGTGGCCGGTGTTGGCGCCTGTGGGCGTCCCATCGAGTCCCTCGAGTCCGGCATGCACGCCGCGGTGGACGTCTTCCTGGACTTCTCCCTGCCCGCGGGCACCGCCAGACTGCTCGAGCTCGGTGGGGCCCGCCCCCTGGTGGTCGGCACCACCGGCCTGAACGCGGAGCAGACCGCTGCTCTGCGCGCCTACGCCCTCACGGCGCCGGTGGTGGCGGCGCCGAACTTCTCCACCGGGGTCACCCTGCTCACCGAGCTGGTGCAGCTCGCGGCGCGGGTGCTCGCTGGCTACGACGCCGAGATCATCGAGGCCCACCACCGCCACAAGCGCGACGCCCCCTCGGGCACCGCCCTGGCGCTGGCTCGAGCCTTGGCCGATGCTCGCCGGGTCTCTCTCGACGACAAGGCCTGCTATGGCCGCGAGGGTGCTGTTGGTGAGCGGCCAGCAGGCGAGATCGGCATCCACGCGGTGCGCGCTGGCGACATCGTGGGGGAGCACACCGTGATGCTGGCGGGCCTGGGCGAGCGGGTCGAGCTGCGCCACGTGGCCACCAGCCGCCAGGCCTTCGTCAGCGGCGCCGTGCGCGCCGTGCGCTGGGTGCGCGGTCGGCCTCCGGGCCTCTACGGCATGCGGGACGTGCTGGGGTTGTAGGCCGTCATCGGTAGTTCGGGCTGAACACCTGATGGCAGTCCCGGCAGGTGGTGAGGCCGGGGACCCCCCGCGCCTGGACGTCCCTGCGCAGGTCTCGCATGCGGTCGGAGGACCAGACGGCGGACAGCCGACCCGTGGTGACCTCGCCCACCTGGTTCTCGATGCCCGTGTCCCAGGGGCAGAGGGTGACCTTGCCGTCCCAGCTGATGACCGGGGTCTGGCGGGGCCCGGGGCAGCGGCGGGGCTGGGTGGGGTCGGGCAAGCTCAGGACCGCGCCCAGCTGGTCCGCGACGGCGCGCAGGGCCTGGTCGGCGGCTTGATCTCCCACGAAGCTGCGCGGGTCTTCGCGGCGTAGCCAGTAGGCGTCGCCTGCGTCGGCGGGGAGCAGGCCGGCCAGCAGGCGGGGCTCCCGTAGACGCTGGCCCCAGCGCTCCAGGTCGGCGCGTACCACGGCCGGGTCCAGGCCCGCCTGGGGCACGCTGCGGGTGACCACCAGGCGCAGGGTGGCCCCCCGCTCCCAGGCCAGGCGCTCGAGGTGCTGCCAGGCGGCCTGGTGGTGATCCCCCATGCGGTCGAGATCGAGCCACCACTCGGTGGGGGCCTCGGGGTGGCCCAGGATGATGTCGACCAGGTCCTCGGAGAGCAGCAGGGCGTTGGTGTGGATGCGCAGGCGCCCGAACAGCCGGGAGGCTCCCACCACCTGGATCAGGTGCTTCATCACCGGGATGATCTCGGGATGCAGCAAGGGCTCACCCCGCCAGCGCAGGGCCAGGGTGCCGAAGTCCGGCCCGTGGGCGCGCAGATCGTCGGTGACGCGCTGCACCAGCTCGAGGCCCATGAAGCCCCGGCCGAAGTCCACGTAGTGGCGATCCCGCCACTGGTGCCAGGTGCGGGGCTGCTCGTAGCAGGTGGCCATGGGGCCGGGCGCGTCCTGGACCAGGCTGTGCAGGCGCTCCAGGGGGGTGGTGCAGCCGCGCCAGGCGCAGTCGCAGGTGTCGGTGAGCTCCATGGTGAGCACGCCATCGGGCAGGGCCTGCCGAGCGGCGGCTGGGCTGGGGCGAGCGGGCAGGTGCTGAACCACGCGCTCGAGGCCGAGCTTGGCGGCGCGGCCCGCCAGCGGCGCGAGCTTGTCCGAGGAGCGTCGGAGGTAGCAGTTCTGGATGCAGGGAGTGGTGCAGCCCTTGACCACGCGGCGGCGCTCCCGCAGGGCAGGGGAGGCCCACAGCTGCTGCAGGGTCTGCTCCCGGACCGAGCCGAAGCGACCGGCCAGGAAGTCCAGCCGGCCGTCGCACATGATCACCGAGCCGTCGGCGTTGACGTACAGCTCTTTCCAGCCGGCCCAGCAGGGCGCCTCGAGGGGCTGGAGCTCGTCGCGGTAGTAGGACGGCAGCAGCTCGATGTCGGTCTCGGGGTTCTGGATGCGGAAGTAGGGCCAGGGGGGATGCCGGACCCGCTCGCGCAGCTGCTCCACCAGGCGCCGCAGGGCGCCCAGCTGGTCGGGGCCGATCCACAGTCGGGCCACGGCGGCCTCACGCTCGGGGTTGGGCGGTGCGCCCGTCTCGGGAGGGCGGCGGAAGAGGTTGAGCAGCTGCACCCCGTCGAAGCCTTCCTCGGCCAGCTTGTCGAGCATGGCGGGCAGCTCGTGGAGGTTCTGGGCATGCACCAGGGTGTTGGCCAGGATCTTGCGTCGGGGGTTGCGGGCGTCGGCGTCGGCGCGCCGCAGCTGCCGATAGCCCTGCATGGTGCGCTCGAAGTTGCCGGGGCCCCGGATGGCGTCGTGGGCATCCCACAGCCCGTCGAGGGAGAAGCTCATGTGGAGCTTCTCTGGGGGGATGCGGGCCAGCCTGGCCGCGCGCTCCCAGGTGATGAGCGTGCCGTTTGTGGTCAGGGTGATGTGGAAGTCTTTGCGCGCCGCATGCAGCAGGATGTCTTCGAGATCCGTGCGCACGAAGGGCTCACCGCCCAGGGGGTTGAGCACGCGCACGCCCCACAGCGCGGCCTGGTCGATGACGTCCAGGATCTCCTGGGTGCTCAGCTCGTCCTGCACCTCGTAGCAGGTGGTGCACATGGAGCAGCTGAGGTTGCAGCGCAGGGTGATGTTGATGGAGAGCCAGTCCGGCGGCGCCAGCGAGCGCCCGAGCGCGCGCGAGACGAACATGCGCAGGTCCTGCTCGAGGTGGCGGGGGGTCGGCATGCTGGTCACTGGCCTCGGGGGTACGGTAGCGTGTAGCTTTAGCCTGTACGACTTCGCTCCTGCACGCGCTCCGGGCGGTACGGCCTGTTACGCGCTCGGAGCCCCGGTCACGCGGCGGTCCTCCTATGCGTATCCTCATCGTCTTCCACGGCTGGTTCCCCACCCCCGGTCGCCCCGTCGCCGGCGGCGCCCTGCGCGCCTGGCACCACAGCGAAGCGCTCCGGGCGGCGGGCCACGACGTGCACCTGGTGACGCGCCATCAGGACGCCGTGCCCGGTGGGCCCCCCACCTTCGGCAGCGCCGTCGAGCTGCGAGCCCACGCCGAGCGGGTACAGCCGGACGCCCTGCTTGTGGTTCAGCCCGAAGAAGCTCCAGCCCTGGAGCCTTTGGGGCTGCCCATGGTGGTGGACCTCTACGCACCCCGCATGCTCGAGGCTCAGTTCCAGGATGCGGCGGGGCCCGAGGCGGCCCAAACCCTGCGGGCCATCCGGGCCGGGGACTTCTTCCTGTTCTCGAACGAGCGCCAGCGCTTCTACTTCCTGGGCCTGCTGGCCCTTGCGGGGGTTGATCTGCGCAGCCACGGCTTCGGGGCCGTGGTGCCCCTGGTGGCGCCTCAGGGGCCCCCGCGCCGGGAGCCTCGCAGCCCCGTGTTCGTCATGGGGGGTGTGTCCTGGCCCTGGATCGACCCCACCGCGGCCCTGGGCCGTGCCCTGGCGCACCTGAACAAGCGCCGCCGGGGCAAGCTGCTGGTGCTGGGGCACAAGCCCATCCTGGGGGACTCCCCGGTGCGCGAGCTGCAGGCCGAGCTGCCGCCGAGCAAGCGCCTGGTCTACGGGGGCGTGCTGCCCTACGACCAGCTGCTGGCCACCTACGCCGAGTGCAGCGCCGCCATCGACATGATGGCCCCCACCCCCGAGCGCGACCTGGCGGTCGCGTTCCGCCACATGGACTACCTGGGCTGCGGCCTGCCCATGATCGTGGGGGATGAGCACGTCCTGGCGGAGCCCCTGCGCGCCGGGGGGGCTGGCTTGGTGGGCCTGTCCGTCGAGGATGCCATCGACGCCGTGCTCGATGAGCCCGAGGCCCATGCCCAGCGCTGCGCAGCCGCGCGGGAGCTGGCGGGTGCCCGCTTCGGCCGGGATGCCTGCGAGGCCCCGTTGCTGGCCTGGCTCGAGGCGCCCGTGCGCCGGGAACGCGGCGCGTCGCCCTTGGGTGAGCGGGCCGAGCTCAGCGCCCGCGTGGCGTGGGCCGAGCGCGCCGAGCAGGCCGCCCGCGCCGACGCCGTGCGCCTGGGTGCCGAGATCGAGGCCAAGCGCGCCGAGGTGGCGGGGCTGGTCCAGCAGAGCCGGGTCCTGGGCGTGGCCACCGAGCGCCTGGCGGGGTCCGTGGCCGAGGTGGCCGGCTTCAAGCGCGAGGCCATCGCCGTGTTGGGCGGGGCACACGCCCGTTCCCAGGAGGAGCTCACGGTGCTGCAGGCCCGCGCCGCGACCCTCGAGGCCGATGTGGCCAAGAAGGCCGCCGAGCTGGGGGCTGCGCTGCGCGAGAAGGGTCTGGTCCAGGACCGTGTGCAGGATCTGGTCCGGCAGCTGGCTGGAGCCGACGGCAGGATCCAGGCCCTGCGCACCGAGCGCGACGCCGCCGCCGAGGCCCAGCATGCGGCTCAGGCCGACGCCCTCAAGAAGAGCGTGGAGCTCGACGCCAAGGGCCGCGAGCAGGATCTGCTGCGGGAGCAGATCGGATCCTTGGACCGACGGCTCACCGCGGCCGATCAGGCTGCGGCCACCCTGCGTGTCCAGGTGGCGGCCGCTGAGTCGGCCTTGGCCGAAGCCCGGGCGGAGTCCGAAAAAAAGAGCGTGGAGATCGACTCGCTGCTGCGTGAGAAGCACGCCCTGGCGGACCACCTGGCCCAGGTGCAGCGCCAGGAGCGGAGCCTGCGGGCCGAGGCCACCCGGCTGGGTATCGAGCTGGCCCGCAGCGCCGCGTCCGCGGCCGAACACGAGCGCGATGCTGCCAAGAAGGGCGCCGAGCTCCTGGCCATGACCCGTGAGCGGGATCTTCTGCGCGAGCGTCTTCCGGTCCTCGAAGATCGCATCACCACCAGCCAGCAAGAGCTGCGCGGTGCCCAGGGCGAGCTTCGCCGCCTGGGCACAGTCCTGGCGGTCACCCAGGCCGACGGAGAGAAGAAGGACAGCGAGCTCGAGGTCCTCGCTGCCGAGGCGCGCCAGGCCCGATCCGAGCAGCATGCCCTGGCTAGCCAGCTGGCCGCGGTCCACGCGGACGCGGCCAAGAAGAGCGCCGAGCTCGACGCCCTCCAGCTGGCTCTGGACCACGCCCACGCTGAGCTGGGCGAGCATCGCTCGTGGCTGCTCGATGCCCGCGCCGACGCGGCCAAGAAGCGTGCCGAGATCGAGGCCCTGGGGGCCGAGCTGACCAGCACCACGGCCCGTGGAGAAGGCCTGCAGGGCACCATCGACGAGCTGCGGGCAGCCGCGGCCGCCGTGGCGGTCGTGCTGCACGACGCCCAGGCCGACGGCGCCAAGAAGGGTGCTGAGATCGAGGGGCTGCGAGACGCCCTGGCCAGGCTGCGGCCCCAGGCCCAGGCCGATGCTCTCGCTCTCAAGCAGGCCTTGGCCCGGTCCGCGCGCAAGGACGCAGAGCTCGAGGGCGCCCAGCAGGCCTTGGACTCCCTGCGCTCCATCGCAGCCGCCGACGCCTCGGCGCTGCAGGACGCCCGGGCCGACGCCGCCAAGAAGAGCGCCGAGCTCGAGGGGGTGCGGCACGTCCTCGAGCAGCTGCAGCCTCGGGCCGAGGCCGACGCCCTGGCCCTAGGGGCCGCGTTGGCCCAGGCCGCGCGCGCCTCCGGAGAGCTCGCCGCCGCCCAGCAGGCCCTGGACAGCCTGCGAGCCCAGGCCTCCGCCGAAGCCGCCGCGCTCCAGGACCTGCGCACCGATGTGGCCAAGAAGGGCGCGGAGATCGACGCCCTGCAGCGGGTCATCGCCAGCGAGCGCGGCGCCGCCGAGGCCGCCCAGGCCGAGCTGGTGCAGCTGCGGGCTACCGGCTCTCGCGCCTCCGCCGAGCTGAGCATCACCCAGCAGCAGCTGGATCAGAGCCGCACCGAGGTCGCGGCCCTGCGGCAGAGTGCGAGCGACGCCAGCAAGGACGCCGCCGTCAAGGGCGCACAGGTGGCGGCGCTCCAGCGTGAGTGCGAGCAGCTTGTGGGCCAGGGGGCCGCGGGCGCAGATCGTCTGCAGGCGCTGCAGGACAAGCTCCAGGAGCAGGCGGCCTTGGTGGCCCGCGGCGACGAGGCCCGGGGCGGCTTGGTGGCCCACGCCGAGGCGCTGCAGGTCAGCCTGGCGGATGCTCAGGTCGACATTGACAAGAAGAACGCCGAGCTCGAGGCCGCCTGGTCCGAGCGAGCCCGTCTCGAGGAGCTGATCGTCCAGCTGCGCCAAGCCAAGCGCTGATCCATCAGAGGGTCAGGGCTCGATGGGCCCCATGCGCTCACGATAGGCCGGCCAGAGGTCCAGGCGATCCATGCGCACGAGCCAGGCGTGGACCGTGGCCGCGGGGAAGCCGTACCAGGCGATGCCGCCGCAGTGGTCGCAGGTGCTGTGCCGGTCGAAGAAGCCCTGGACGTGGTCGAGGCGCAGCTGCTGGGCGCGGGCTCCCTCCCACAGCGTGCGGAAGCCCTGCTCGGCCAGGTTGCCCAGGGCGAGCCGCCCGCCCACGTCCACGCAGCAGACCGTGAGCTGGCCGTCGTGGCGGATCACCGGGGTCATCCAGGCCCCGGGGCAGGGGCCGCGGGGGGTGGCCTGTTGTTCGTCGTCGTGCTCCCAGGGGCGGTCCTGCCACAGCTCGACGGCGCAGGGGGCACCGCGGCGGGCGACCACACCCTGCTCCCGCACGGAGCGGTCGTAGAGCCGATCCGCGGCGGCCTGGCCAGGGCCGCCGGCGGCCACGCTCAGGCGCTTGACCATGATCTCGTCGTAGCCTCGCTGCCCCCGGGGGCCACCCTGGCGGCAGGCCAGGAAGCGCTCCCAGTAGGACACGAAGGCTCCGACCTCGTGGGCGTTACCCGGCTGCAGCACGAACTGCAGCTGCAGGTTGAGCCGCACGTCGTCGCCTGGAATGCGGGCGCGGCGATCCACCAGGTGGCGGATGTTCCGCTGCACCCGCGCCAGGTGGTCGCCGCCCTTGACCTGGGCGTAGGTGCCGGGGGTGGCGGCGTCCAGGCTGAAGACGACCAGCAGGGGGAGCTCCCGGCTGGGCAGCCAGGCGTCCACCAGGGCGTCGATGCGCTGAGGATCGAGCAGAACGCCGTTGGTGTCCACCCGCAGGTACTGGCAGCGGCCGCGCAGGCGCGAGGCGGCGATGCCCACCAGCTCGGGCAGCCGTGGGTGCAGGGCGGGGTCGCCCATCCACTGCAGGATCACGTGGTCGAAGCGGCAGTCGGTGGCGGCCAGATCGTCGAAGATGCGGCGAAACAGGTCCAGCTCCATGAAGCCGCCTGGAATGCCGTGCACGCGCCCCGGCCGGTCCAGCTGCGGCAGGCACATGCGACAGGCCAGGTTGCACAGGTCGGTGGGCTCGACCTGCAGCACTCCGAAGCTGTCCAGCGCGACATCCATGGCGGCTCCCGGGACTAGGCCTGGCCATTAACATCAGCACTGTCCGGGCGGTTGACCGCACGCCCGCGCCGTGTGACCTTCCCCTGAGCCCCCCCTTGCTGGAAGCGAGGTCCCATGCGCCACGTCCTTCCCCTCATCGTCATCCTGATCGGCTCCGCGCTCGCCTCGGGCTGCAACAACGCCTGCCAGGCCCTGTGCGGGGAGATGTACGACTACGCCCTCGAGTGCGGCTTCGACGTCTCCAAGGACGAGCTCAAGTCTTGCCGCCAAGACCAGGCAAACGCCAACACTCCTCGCACCGAACGCCAGCTCTGCCGCGATCACTTCGACGACATGCGCGCCGAGTGGACCTGCGACGACCTCGCCGACTACTGGGACGGCCAGGGTGGTCAGCAGCAGGGCGACGACACCGCGCTCGACAGCGCGCTGGTCGAGTAGCGCTCGGCGGGCACGGCCCTCTCGATGGGGAAGCCCGGGCTCGGTTGACGTGTCCAGGGGCTGTGGTGGATGATTGACCCCTCTTTGGGCCCGGCGTTATGCTCCGGGCGCTCCGAACCCGCCTTCCTACCCAGCTCCGCCTACACCAGACCCCCGGCACTCCTTGGGCAGCTTCCAACCCGAATCCTTCGGCAAGTACTTCCTCGTCGACAAGATCGCCGTAGGCGGCATGGCCGAGATCTTCAAGGCCAAGTCCTTCAGCCACGGCGGCTTCGAGAAGCTGCTGGTCATCAAGCGCATCCTGCCGCACATCTCCGAGAAGCCAGAGTTCGTCGAGATGTTCGTGGACGAGGCCAAGGTCAGCGTGGCGCTGCAGCACGCCAACATCGTCCAGACCTACGACTTCGGAAAGGTGCACGAGAACTGGTTCATCGCCATGGAGTGCGTCGAGGGCAAGGACGTCAAGGGCCTGCTGCGCAAGCTGGCCCAGCGCCGCCGGCTGCTGCCCATCGAGTTCGCCGTCTACGTGGCCCACGAGCTCGCCAAGGGCCTGGACTACGCTCACCGGCGGGCTGACCTCCAGGGCCACGACCTGGGGATCGTCCACCGCGACATGTCGCCTTCGAACGTGCTGATCAGCTACGAAGGCGAGGTCAAGATCGCCGACTTCGGCATCGCCAAGGCCACCACCAACGCCTACAACACCAAGGATGGCGTGCTCAAGGGCAAGTTCGAGTACATGAGCCCCGAGCAGGCCATGGGCCTGTCCATCGACCGCCGCTCCGACATCTTCTCCAGCGGCATCATCCTCTACGAGTGTCTCACCGGCCGGCGCCTGTTCAAGACCGAGTCCGACATCCAGACCCTCGAGACCATCAAGGCCTGTGACCTCGATCCGCCCAGCGCGCTGAACCCCAGCATCCCGGCCAGGCTGGACGAGATCGTCATGCGCGCCTTGGCTCGCCAGCGCGAGGATCGCTACCAGGAAGCCCGCGAGTTCCAGAACGACCTGCTGGAGTTCCTCTACCCGGCCACCCCCGACCTCACCCGGCAGAGCTTCGCCCACTTCCTCATGGAGCTCTTCAGCGAAGAGATCGGCGCCGAGCGCGCTCGCCTCGAGGAGGGCTCGCGGATGGCCATGGCCATCCACCAGCAGGAGCCGGATCTCGACCTCGAGCCCGAGTGGGAAGAGCAGCGCACCACCGCCAGCCACACCATGCCCAGCGCGGTCTCGGTGCTCCAGTCCGGCCCCCGCTGGCCGCTGCTGCTGGCCATCGGTGGCGTGCTGGCCGTGCTGCTCATGGTGGTGGGCTGGGTGGCCGTCACCCTGCTGTCACAGCCCGGCCCGTCCCCCGAGCCGATCGCCAGCGTGGGGCAGCTGTTGGTGCAGGTCAGCGTCGATGCCCAGGTGTTGGTGGACGGCCAGCCTGTGGGCACCGGCCAGCGAGTCAGTGTGGCCGACCTCTCGCCCGGCAAGCACAGCCTCGAGCTCCGGGCTCCGGGCTACCAGGACTGGCGCGATGATCTCACCGTCCAAGCGGGCGAGAACCTCCGCATCCCCGTGCGCATGGTCGAGGTCCAGCCCGAACCCCCCGTCGACCCGCCCAGCGATCCGGTCACCCAGCCCCGTGACCCGCCGCCGGCCGACCTGCGGTCCGACCCTCCAGCGGATCCACCCGTCGACCAGCTGCCCTCTCCCGAGATCAGCTTCCGATCGAGCCCCAGCGGCGCCTCGGTGTTCGTGAACGGCTCGCTGGCGGGGCGCACGCCCTTCACCTGGTCCGGCGGGGTGGCCGGCGCTTCGGCGCGGGTGGAGTACCGGCTGAGCGGCTACCAGAGCACCAGCTTCACGGCCTCGGTGCCCCAGGATGGCCAGACAGCCTCCGAGTCGCACACCCTGCAGGCGGAAGCCAAGCAGCCGGGCCACATCGCGGTGAACGTCTCCAAGGGCTGGGCCTACGTCTACATCGACGGCAAGAAGCTCGAGACCACCACCCCGCTGGCGAACCACGAGGTCCCTGCGGGCGCCCACAGCATCCGCGTGGTCAACGAGGCCCTGGGCATCGACTCCACCCAGAACGTCAGCGTCGAGCCGGGTGGCCGCACCGAGCGGGTGTTCTTCAAGGTCGACTGAGCGGGCGCTCTTCGCGGCAGTCCCACGCGGCTAGGGGATCTCCACCACGATGGTGCCCTGGTTGCTGCGCTTGTCGCCGCTGCTGGTGAGCGCCAGGGTGGTAGCGGTGGCGCCTCCCGCGGCCAGCACGCCGGCGCCCGCCCAGAGGTACCAGCGGCTCTTGCCGCCGCCGCCCTCGACCACCTCCCACTTGGGCTGCGGGTTGAGCAGCAGCTCGGCCAAGAGGTCGTTCTGGGACACGTCGAGGGAGAGCACCGTGGGGCTGATGCGGTCTGCCCGTAGGTCGCCGGTGGGGGTGAGGTAGCCCGCCAGCGCAGGCGCCAGGTCGGCCGCGGCCTCGAAGGGATCAGCGCCGGGGTCGGTGTGCAGGACCTTGGAGAACGCTCCGACGTGGCGGGCGTACAGCTGCATGCCCAGCTCGCCGGTCTCGTCGATGCCCGCCACCAGGATGGCGTCGGTGTCGAGGTACTCGCCCAGGCTGCGGTAGAGCTGCTCGGTCTGGCGGGCCCGCCCGCGCGCGCTGTCGTCAGGTCGCGCCAGATCGCGGGCCTCGAGGGCGACCCGCGCGCTGCCGCGGTGATCCTGCTGGATCTCCACCACCCCGAAGTTGCGGTAGCCGTCGGAGTCGATGACCGCCAGGAAGTGGCGTCCCACAGGGAGCTTCTCCACGACCATGGGGGTGGCGCCCACCCGGCGGCCGTCGACGTAGACCTCGGCGCCAGGCAGGGGGGTGAGCACCTCGATGGAGCCGAAGCCGCCGGCCAGCACCTGGGCCCGCACCTCGGCGAAGAAGTTCACGATGCGAGGGGCGTAGTTGATCTCGTCGAGCTCCCGGGTGGGGTCCATCAGGACCACGCGCCCGAACGCGCGGCGGGCGGTGTCCTCGTCGCCCATCACGATGTGGGCGAAGCCCAGCAGCAGCAACGCCTCTGTGAGGGAGCGGTTCTCGGTGGTGTAGGCCATGGTGGCGTTGAAGGCCTTGACGGCTTCTTCGAGCACGGGGATGGCCTGATCGGGGCTGGCGCGTTCGTAGAGCACGCGACCCTCGTCGAGCAGGGCCCGGGCCGGCCCCAGGAAGGCGTCGGAGACGATGATCTCCTCACGTCCGTCGATGCGGCGGGCCACCTCGTCGGGAGAGATCACGGCCACGCGGCCCCCGGCCTCCAGGGAGCGCTCGAGGGCGTCCAGCGCGTGGAGGGCGTCCGCGGCGTCGACGCCCTGCACGTGGATGCCCACCAGGGCGACCTCTGGCAGGGCGGCCGCATGCAGGGAGCCTGCGAGGAGCAGCAGCGGCAGCATGGACATGGACGCCTCCGGGAACAACCAGGGTCCTATAGCCTCCGGGGACCGCGCGGCCCATGGGCGGGGCCCCCGCCCTGCAGCGATTGAACCGCTCCGCGGCCCGTGATAGCAGGGGCGACCCCGGGCATCGAGGAGGCAGCATGGCGGGCCACAGCAAGTGGGCGAACATCAAGCGTCGCAAGGGCGCGCAGGACGCGGTCCGCGGCAAGCTCTTCACCAAGCTCATCCGCGAGATCATGACCGCGGCGCAGCTGGGGGGGCCGGATCCCGACGCCAACCCGCGTCTCCGCGCCGCCATCGACAAGGCGCGCTCCAACTCCATGCCCCGCGACAACATCAAGCGGGCCGTCGACAAGGGCAGCGGCAACCTCGACGGCGCCAACTACGAAGAGATCCGCTTCGAGGGCTACGGGGCTGGCGGCGTGGCGGTGATCGTCGAGTGCTTGAGCGACAACCGCAACCGCACCGCCGGCGACGTGCGGCATGCCTTCTCCCGCAGCAACGGCAACCTCGGGACCACCGGCTGCGTCGGCTACATGTTCAACCGCAAGGGGCTCATCCGCGTGCTGGCAGACGGCATCGACGAAGACGAGCTCATGATGGCCGCCCTCGAGGCGGGGGCCGAGGACGTCACCCTGCAGGAAGACGCCTACGAGATCGTCACGGACTTCCCGGACTTCGAGGCCTGCAGGGCCGCCATCGTCGACGCGGGCTTCGAGCCCAGCGACGCCGAACTCACCTTCATCGCCGACACCGACGCCAGCGTCGAGGGCAAGCATGCCAAGAGCGTGCTCAAGCTGGTCGAGATGCTCGAGGATCTGGACGACGTCCAGAACGTGTTCACCAACGCCGACATCGACGACGCCACCCTCGCCGAGCTCGGCTAGGCCGGTCTCGGCCCCATGGTAGTGCTCGGCATCGATCCCGGCAGTCGCGTCACCGGCTGGGGCATCGTCTCGCGGGAGCGTGGGCGCTACCTGCATGTGGCCTCGGGGGCCATCCGCACCGGGCGGGGCGACGATCTCGCGGCCCGCCTGCTGATCATCCACACGGCCCTGCGAGAGGTGCTCGCCCAGCACACGGTCCAGGAGTCGGCCATCGAGTCCATCTTCAGGCACCGCTCCTCCGAGAGCGCCCTGCGCCTGGGGCACGGCCGCGGCGTAGCCATGCTGGCCCTGGCCCAGGCCGGCCTGCCCATCTTCGAGTACGGCACCACCCACATCAAGAAGGCGGTCACCGGCTACGGCAAGGCCGACAAGGAACAGCTCGGTCGGGTGGTGGCCATGCTGCTGGGTCAGACCATCGAGGGTCCCGCCGACGTCACCGACGCCCTTGCCGTGGCCATTACGCACCTGGCACAGGCCCGCCCCGTGGTGGTCGGGCCCCGAGGAGCTGCTCCATGATCGCGCGCATCACGGGACTGCTGGTGGAGATCGAAGGCGACAGCTTGGTCGTGGACGTGGGTGGGGTCGGCTACCTGCTGTCCGTCCCTAGCACCGTGGCCGCTGGGCTCGAGATCGACAGCGAGGTCACCCTCCAGGTCCACACCCAGGTGCGCGAGGACGCCATCCAGCTGTTCGGCTTCACCAGCCGCAGCCAGCGCCAGGCCTTCGAGCAGCTGCTGACGGTCAACGGGGTGGGGGCGCGCATCGCCCTGGCGGTGCTGGGTACCCTCACCGTCGCCGAGCTGGCCGACGCCGTGGTCCGCGAAGACCTGCGCGTGCTTCAACGGGTCTCCGGGGTGGGCAAGCGCGTCGCGCAGCGCATCGTCTTCGATCTGGCCGGCAAGCTGACGCCCGAGTTCGTGCCCGTGGGCCAGGGGCCGGCGGTCCCGGCCCTGGCGCCCAAGCCCCAGGACCCCTTGCCCCTGGCCCTGGCCCAGCTGGGCTACAAGCGCAGCGAGATCGACAAGGCCCAGGCCTGGATCGCCTCTCAGGGCAAGGCCGAGGCCAGCCTGGACGAGCGCATCCGGCTGGCCCTCAAGCACCTCAGCGGCGGATGATCTCCGCCCTGGCGCCGCCTGGCTCAGATATGCTTCGTCCCTGGGTTAGGGTGGCCTGACCGCCGACAGCTACGAGGACCCATGTCCCGCATCTTCGATCCCACCGAGCTCGAGCAGGTCGATCCGGCCCTTCGGCCGCGCAACCTGGGCGAGTACGTCGGCCAGGAGCGCATCAAGGACAACCTGGGGGTCTACATGCGGGCCGCGGTCCAGCGTGGGGATCCCCTGGATCACGTCCTGCTGGCGGGCCCGCCGGGGCTCGGCAAGACCAGCCTGGCCTACATCATCGCCGAAGAGCTCGGCACCGAGCTGCGCACTGCCTCCGGCCCCACCATCGAGCGGGGTGGCGATCTGGCCGCCATCCTCACCAGCCTGCAGCCCCGGGACGTGCTCTTCATCGACGAGATCCATCGGCTCAACCGGGCCGTCGAAGAGATCATGTACCCGGCCATGGAGGACTTCCTGCTCGACATCGTGCTCGGCCAGGGCCCCTCCGCCCAGAGCGTCAAGGTCCAGGTGGCGCCGTTCACCCTGGTGGGGGCCACCACCCGCTCGGGCCTGCTCACACCGCCGCTGCGGGCGCGCTTCGGCATCCAGTGCACCCTGGACTTCTACGCTCCCGCCGAGCTCGAGCAGATCCTGCTGCGCTCCGCCGAGCGCATGGGCATCCAGATCACCCAGCCCGGCGCGCGGGAGCTGTCCACCCGTTCCCGGGGCACCCCCCGCATCGCCAACCGCCTGCTGCGCCGGACGCGCGACTTCGCCCAGGTCCAGGGCACAGGCATCGTGGATCTCGACATCACCCGGGTGGCGTTGGATCGCCTCGAGGTCGATGCCGACGGGCTGGACAAGATGGATCGGCGCATCCTCGAGACCATCGTCCACAAGTTCGACGGCGGCCCTGTGGGGGTGGACAACCTGGCGGCCGCCATCGGCGAAGAGCGCGACACCATCGAGGAAGTCTACGAGCCCTACCTGATCCGCGAGGGCTACCTCCAGCGCACCCCCCGGGGGCGCGTGCTCACCCGCAAGGGGCGCGGCCACCTGGGCCTGCCCCTGGTCGATGGGCAAGAGGAGCTGTTCTGATGCCGGCCTGGGTGCTGCTCCTGGCCCTCACGGCCACCGCCACGCCGCCCTCGGCGGCCACTGCCCCGGCGGCCCCGGCGGCGCTGCCGGTCACCAGCCTCGAGCTCCAGGGCCACACGGTGCTGGTCGAGGTCGCGGACAGCGCGGGCGCCCGGGCCCAGGGGCTGATGCACCGGCCCTTCCTCGGGGCCGATCAGGGCATGCTCTTCGTCTACCCCTCCGCCGACATGCGGGCGTTCTGGATGGCCAACACCACCATCCCACTGTCCATCGCGTTCATCGGCGCCGACGGCGCCATCGTCAGCATCCGCGACATGCAGCCCCTGGACCGCGGGCACACCTGGTCCGGCTTCCCGGCCCAGTACGCTCTCGAGGTGAACCAGGGTTGGTTCGACCAGCACGGCATCCAGCCAGGGGTGCAGGTCCATGGCCTGCCTGGCCCCTCGCGGGAGTAGGTGCAGGCATGCGTCAGCAGGCGACCGTCGGCAGGAGCATCACCGTGCAGGGCCCCGGACTGCACTCGGGGGAGTCCGCGCGGGTGAGCATCGAGCCGGCTCCCATCGGGCACGGACGTGTGTTCCTGCGGGCCGACCTGCCCCAGCCTGTCCCCATCCCGGCCTTGGTCCAGCATGTCAGCGACGGCCGCCTGTGCACCTCCCTCGCCGTGGGAGACCAGCAGGTGCGCACCGTGGAGCACCTGCTCGCGGCGCTGGCCGGCCTGTGCATCGACAATGTCCTGGTGCGGGTGTGGGGGCCGGAGATCCCGGGGGTGGACGGCTCGGCCCGGCCCTGGGTGCGGCTGCTGCTTCAGGCCGGCCGCCGTCGCCAGAAGGCCGGCTGCGTCGCCCTGCGCCCCTCAGCTCCCGTCGCGCTCGAGGATGGCCCCCGCCGGGCCCTCTGCACTGCGTCCGACGGGCTCGAGCTCGACGTGTCCATCGACTTCCCCCATCCGCTCCTGAGGGAGCGCCGCTTGGCCCTGGCCATTCACTCCAGCGACTTCGACGCCGAGCTGTCCTGGGCGCGGACCTTCGCCCTGCAAGAGCAGGCCGAGGCCATGCGGGCTGCGGGTCTGGCCCTGGGCGGGAGCCTGGAGAACGCCGTGGTGCTCGGCCCCGCAGGGGTGCTCAACCCCGGTGGCCTGCGGGGGCTGGACGAACCCCTCCGGCACAAGATGCTCGACCTGCTGGGCGATCTCGCCCTGTTGGGCCACCCCCTGCTGGCCCTGGTGCGCGTCGAGCAGCCGGGCCACGCCTTCAACCACTCCCTGGTCAGGGCGCTGCTGGGCGCCTGCGACCGGATCGGTGAGCCATGAGCCTCCGCCGCGCCCGTCCCATGTCGGGTTCCGCCCTCCCCAAGCTCTCGGGGCCGCCTCCGTGGCCCTGCGTCGAGCTCGAAGCCTGGGCTGGGCGCGCCTTCACCCTGCCCATGGGCGACCCCCGGCTGCAGTCCCTGTTCTCCGGGCAGGCTCCCGACAGCCGCCCGCTGCACAACCTGGTGGGGGCGGCCGATCTGTGGGAGCACGATCCCGAGTGGATGGACTGGCTGCACCCTGACAGCCCGGCCCATGATCAGAAGCTCCTCGAGCGGGATCTCTACCTGCACCACTGGGGCCAGTGGTTCGAGGGTGCGCAGCGGGTGCTCGATCTGGGCTGCGGCGCTGGGCGCTTCACCCAGTGGCTGCTGGCCCATGGGCGTGAGGTCGAGGCCGTGGACCCTGACCTGCGCAGCCTGTGGCGCATCCTGGCCCATGTGGCCGGGGGCCCCGGGCGGCTGGATCTGCACTGGAGCACCGGCGAGCGCCTGCCCCAGGTGGCGCCGGTGGATCTCGCCCTTGCGGTGGAGGTGCTCAACTACGTGGAAGACCCGGCCCAGGTGCTGGCCAACATCGCCCAGGTCCTGCGGCCCGGCGGCGTCCTGTTGATGTCGGTCGAGGCCAAGTACGGCTGGGCCGCCTCGCTGGACGCCGGGGCTGGCTCGCTGGCGGCCTTCTTCGAGGACACCCCGGTGTTCCTCGAGTGTGATCGCTTCATCCGCACCTACGGCGAAGATGAGCTGCGGGCGCTGCTGGCCGGCTGGGAGATCCTGTCGTTCGAGCCCACCCACTACGCCACCTCCGGTCCCTTCGAGACCGCCGCGGGGGCCAACACCCTGGCCGAGCTGCTCCCCTGGGAGAAGCTCTGCCGCGAGCACCCGCTGACCGCCCCCTGGAACCGTGCCTGGACCGTCGCCGCGCGTATGCCCGCTTAGGTGGGCGTCAGCTCCTCTCGCCGCGCCCAGGTCCGATAGCCGAAGAACCAATGCGCATCGCCATCGTCCAGCCCCCGCGTCGTTACTGGCCCTATGTCAGCGAGGGCGACAACTACATGCTGCCCCAGGCCATGCCGGCCCTGGCGGCGGTGCTGCGGGATGCGGGCCACGAGGTCTTCGTGGTGGACTGCCTGCCCATCCACATGGGCTGGCGATCCTTGGCCCAGCACCTGCGCACCCTGGACCCCGACGTCGTAGGCTGCGGTGAGAACCACGCTCTGTACGCCAGCGAGGCCCTGCGCTTCTTCCAGCTGTGCCGGGATGTGATCCCTCGCGCCGTGCGGGTGGCAGGCGGCGCACACTTCAGCAACCTCTGGCATCGCTACATCGGCCTGCCCCCAGGAGTGCCCCATCCTCAGGGGCTCGACGTGCCCGAGGGGCTGCCCGACAGCGACCTCGACGTGGTGGTCATCGGCGAGGGCGAGATCACGTTCCGCGATCTGTGCGACGAGCTGGGCCAGGCCAAGCCCGACCTCTCCCGGGTGGCGGGGATCGTCTTTCGCGAGGGCGAGGTCTGCGTGCGCACGGCCCCGCGGGCCCTGGTTCAGGACCTCGATAGCCTGCCCCTGCCGGCCTACGACATGGTGCCCATGTCCCTGTACGGCACCAGCCGCTACCTGTTCAGCCCCCAGGCCACCACCATCCACCACAGCCGCGGCTGCACCTCGCAGTGCAGCTTCTGCGCCTGGTGGACCACCATGGCCGACCGCAGCTACGACACCGCCGGCCGCACCGTGCTGAAGTCTCGCTGGCGCACCAAGTCCCCTGAGCGCAGCTTCGAGGAGCTCGAGCTGCTGTACAAGCGCTACGACCGCCAGGCCTTCGTGTGGGTGGACGAGAGCTGGAACATCTCCCCCGAGTGGTCCGACCGCTTCGCCGATCTGATCCTGGCTTCGGACATGAAGCCCCGCTGGATGGCCTTCTTCCGCGCCGACGGCGTGGTGCGGGACGAGCAGCTGGGCATCCTCGACAAGCTGGTGCGGGCCGGGCTGCGGCACGTGCTCATCGGGGTCGAGCGGGCCGAGGACTCCACCCTCGAGGACATGAACAAGCGCTTCTACCAGGGCGGCGTGGCCGAGCAGGCCCTGCGCATCTTCAAGCGGCGCTACCCCCAGGTGTTCCTGCAGGGCACCTTCATCGTGGGGGTCAAGGACGAGACCCCCCAGAGCATGGACCGCCAGATGGCCCTGGCCCACAAGCTCGACATCGACTTCCCGGCCTTCCACCCCATCACCCCGGTGCCCGGCACGCCCATCTACGACGCGGCCATCCGCGAGGGCAAGATCACCGAGTCCATGTTCGACGAGTTCGACTGGCTCACCCCCGTGCTGGACTCCGACTACATGACCCGGGACGAGATCGCGGCCGCCATGCACCGCATGAACCGCACCTTCGTCAACCCTCGCTGGCTGGCCAAGGGCTTGCTCTCCCGCAGCCGCTACAAGCGGGACATGTACACCTGGTTCGCCATCGTCTCGGCCCGCATGGGCTGGGACGTGGCCAAGCAGCGGCTCAATCCACTCAGGGTCGAGCACTACCAGCAGCTGGTGACCCCGGACTGGTACGAGACCTGATCCGCGTGTGTTGAGCGGGGGAGAGGAGGACTGCGCTGGTCTTCTGGCTCCTGCGCGCACTTTCTTGTTGACGACATAGATGCGCCATGCATATATGCAAGGTGTATCTAAGGAGTGAGCATGACGCGGTCCCAAGAAGAGCAGGCCTTCCTCGATGGCTACGATCCCAGCGCCTTCCAGCGCCCCTCAGTGGCGGTGGACGTGGTGATCCTCACGGTGGCTGAGGGGCAGCTGTGGGCCGTGCTGCGTCCCCGGGACGAACACCCCCACCGGGGTCTGTGGGCGCTGCCCGGTGGCTTTATCGGCCTGGACGAGTCGCTGGACGATGCTGCGGCCCGGCTGCTGCGGGCCAAGGCGGGGCTCGAGGGCGTGTTCCTCGAGCAGCTCTACACCTTCGGCCAGCCCGATCGGGATCCCCGCATGCGCATCATCACCGTGGCCTACTACGCCCTGGTGCCCGCCGCTCAGCTGGCGGGGGTCAACGGTGGCGCCGTGCTGGCGCCCCTGGACGTGCCCTGGTCTGGCGAGCAGGGTGGGCCGGTGGTGCCCCGGGACCGCAGCGACGAGGTCCTGCCCCTGGCCTTCGATCACGCCGAGATCCTGGGCCTGGCCGTGCAGCGCATCCGCGGCAAGCTGGCCTACACCGGCATCGGCTTCGAGCTGCTGCCCCCCGCGTTCACCCTGCGGGACCTGCGCCTGGTGCACGAAGGCATCCTGGGCGAGCCGCTGAACAAGGACTCCTTTCGCCGCCGCGTGCTCGCCTCGGGCGACGTCGAGCCCACCGGCGACCGCCAGGCCGACGTGGGCCACCGCCCCGCGGCTCTCTACCGCTTCACCCGGGCCTGACGGCCCACCCAGCAGGAGCTCACCATGGCCGACATCACCCGCTTCCTGTTCCTCCGGCATCTGCGTGGCGACAACGCGAGCTTCGTGCTGCAGCACCGCAACGGCAAGCTCGTCCGGGCAGGCCGCGGCCTGCAGTTCTGGTTCATGCCGCTGACCGCCACCATCGCCGAGCTGCCCATGGACGATCGGGAGCTGCCGGTGTTGTTCCACGGGCGCACCCAGGACTTCCAGGACGTGGCGGTCCAGGGCGTGATCACCTGGCGTGTGACCGACCCCAGGGTGCTGGCCGACCGCATCGACTTCGGCATCGACACGGCCAAGGGCGCGTGGCTGGAGCAGCCCCTCGAGAAGGTGGCGCTGCTGATCACCCAGCTGGCTCAGCAGCTGGCCTGGGACTGGGTGTCCCAGCAGGCCCTGCCCACTGCCCTGGTCGAAGGCGCCCGGGAGATCCGCGCTCGGGTGCTGGGCGGCCTGGGGGCCGACGAGAGCCTGGCCGCCATGGGCCTCGAGGTCAGCACGGTGCGCATCAGCGACGTCAGCCCCACCTCCGAGCTGGAGCGGGCGCTGCAGCAGCCCACCCGCGAGGCCATCCAGCAGGACGCCGACAAGGCCACCTTCGAGCGCCGGGCCCTGGCGGTGGAGCGGGAGCGCGCCATCGCCGAGAACGAGCTCCAGAACCAGATCGAGCTGGCCAAGCGAGAGGAAGATCTGATCGCTCAGCGGGGCGAGAACGAGCGCCGGCGGGTGTCCCTCGAGGCCGACGCGGCGCGCATCGAGACCGAGGCCCGGGTGCAGCGGGAGCGCCTGCAGGCCCAGGCCAGCGCCGACGGAATCCGCGAGGTCGAGGGCGCCAAGGTCGAGTCCGAGCGAGAGCGCATCGGCATCTACCGCGACCTGCCCAGCGGGGTGATGATGGGCCTGGCCGCGCGGGAGCTGGCGGGGCAGCTGCCCCCCATCGAGCACCTGAGCATCGGACCGGACCTGTTGACGGGGGCCTTGACCCGGCTGGCCCAGGCAGGGGCTCAGCACCTCCAGGAGGGCTGACATGGAGCCCCGGGTCGTGGTCGTACACCGCCCCAGCGCCTACGAGGAGCTGCTCCGGGCCCACTGCACCCACGGCCAGGCGGCGTTCTTCCTGCGCAGCCGCGGCCAGGACATCGATGAGGTGGCCGCTCGGCACCTGCTCCAGGAGCAAGCCCTGGCTCAGGTGCTGGGGGCCATCCCCACGGCCTGGCGCCGCACCCAGCTGCTGCGCCACGACCTGGACCGCTTCCTGTTCGAGCCCGGCGATCTGGTGGTGGCGGTGGGGCAGGACGGGCTGGTGGCCAACGTAGCCAAGTACCTGGACGGTCAGCCGGTGGTGGGCGTCAACCCCGATCCTGGTTGCTACGACGGGGTGCTGGCACCCCATGCGCCCTCGGCCGTCGCGGTCTTGCTCCCTGGGGTCGCCCGGGGCGAGGCGCCCCTGGAGCGCCGCACCATGGTCGAGGCCCGCAGCGACGACGGCCAGCGCCTGCTGGCCCTCAACGAGCTCTTCATCGGCCACCGCTCCCACCAGAGCGCCCGCTATCTGTTGCGCCACGGGGCGCGCAGCGAGCGCCACTCGAGCTCCGGGCTCATCGTCTCCACCGGCACCGGCGCCACGGGCTGGGCGCGGAGCATCCATCGCTGCCACCGCTCCAAGCTCGACCTGCCGGCGCCCACGGATCCCCAGCTGGCCTTCTTCGTGCGCGAGGCCTTCCCCAGCCGCGCCACCGGCTGCGCGGTGACCGAGGGTGTGGTCGGCCGGCGCAGCAGCCTGGTGGTGCGCTCCGAGATGAACGAGGGCGGCGTGGTCTTCGGCGACGGCATCGAAGAAGACCGCATCGAGTTCGGCTGGGCCCGGGAGCTGGTCGTGGCGCGGGCCGAGCGCACCCTGAACCTGGTGCGGGCGGCCTGAGCTCCGCTCGGCGGCGCCTCGGCGCGGTCTAACCGGGGAGCTCGATGATCATGGCCAGGCCTCCACCTTCGCGGTTGGCGGCGCGGATCTGGCCCCCGTGCGCCTCGATGATCTGCTTGACCAGCATCAGGCCCAGCCCCAGGCCCCCTGTGGCTCGGCTGCGACTCTTCTCGGCCCGGTAGAAGGGCTCGAAGAGGTGGGGGAGGTCGTCCGCTGGCACGCCGGGGCCGTCGTCCTCGAGGGTGATGAGGGTGCAGGGTGCTCCCTGGCTCACACGGGCAGGGCTCGCCGTGACCGTGACCTGGGTGGTGACGGGCGTATAGCGGGCCACGTTGGACAGGAGGTTGGTGAGCACTCGCAGCATGCGCACCCGGTCCACCTGCATGGTCAGCCCCTGGGGGATGTCGAGGTGTACGCCACGCTCACCCAGCTCGGCCGCCGCGAGGGCCTGCTGGGCCAGGGGGGCAAGCTCCACGGGCTCGCGCCGCAGCGCCAGCACGCCCTCGTCCAGCCGGGCCGACTCCAGCAGCTCGCCCACCAGGTCGTCCACAGCCGCGATCTCGGCTTCGATGGCGTCGAGCCGGGCCGGGTCGGCGCCGCTGTCCCGCAGCAGCTCGGTGATCAGGCGCATCCGGGCCAGGGGCGTGCGAAGCTCGTGGGACACCCCCGCCACCAGCCGGCGCTGGCCGGTGAGCATGGCGGCCACGCGCTCGGCCATGCGGTTGAAGGTGGCGCCGATGTGCCCCGCTTCGTCCCGACCCTCGGGCACGCGGACCTCGAGGTCGCCCTGAGCCACCCGCTCCATGGCCGCGCTGGTGCGCCGCAGGGGCCCAAGCACCCAGCCGCTGGTGAGGATGGCGCCGCCGAGCACCAGCAACCCCAGGATGGGGAAGCCCCAGCCCACCCGGCGCCTGGGTTGCTCGATGTCCACGGGGAAGTGGACCGCCATGCCCCAGAGCGGGAGCCCTTGGGTGGAGACGTACAGGGGCAGGGCTGGCCGGCGGCTCAGCCACACCTGGTGGCCGCGACGCTGGACCACCGTGTAGCTGCTGTCGGCCTGAGGCTGGGTGGGGATGGGCTCGACCTCGATGCCCAGCTGCTGGCTGAGGTCCCAGGCCCGCCCGGGAGGATCGGCCGCGGACTCCACGGAGCGCGCCAGGAACAGGGCGGTGTCCACCCGGTCGCTCAGCAGGGCGTCGAGCAGCGGGAAGAGGGCCAGGCGGCCCGCGATGAACCATGTGGCCCCCACGGTGATGCCCAGCAGCCCGATCAGGGCGGCCAGCACGCGCAGGCGGTGGGACATGGATCAGCCCTGCGCCGCGATGGGGCCAGCGGGGACCATGTAGCCCACGCCGCGCACGGTCTTGATGCGTCGGGGCGTGCGGGGATCGTCCCCCAGCTTGCGGCGCAGGTGGCTGACGTGCACGTCCACTGAGCGCTCGAAGGACGCCCAGTCCGGACCGCGGGCCAGCTCCATCAGCCGCTCTCGGGGCACCACCCGCCCGGCCGAGGCCACCAGCACTCGCAGGATCTCGAACTCGGTGGTCGTCAGCTCCACCGGCTCGCCGTCCACCTGCACCTCGCGTCGCTCGGGGTCCAGCCGCACACCCGCGGCGCTGAAAGTCTCGGCGGGTGCTGCGCCCGGGGCCTTGCGGCGCATGACCGCGCGGATGCGGGCCAGCAGCTCCCGGGGGTTGAAGGGCTTGGGCAGGTAGTCGTCAGCCCCAAGCTCGAGGCCCACGATGCGGTCCATCTCGTCCCCGCGGGCCGTGAGCATGATGATCGGCACGTTGCTGTCCGCGCGGATCTCCCGGCAGATCTCGAAGCCGTCCTTGCCCGGCAGCATCACGTCGAGGATCACCAGGTCCACGCCGCCGGTGCGGAGCCTGTCCAGCCCCTGCTCGCCGTCGGGGGCGGTGACCACGGAGTGGCCGCGGGCCTGCAGGTACTCGGCCAGCAGGGCCGTGAGGCCAGGGTCGTCGTCGATGACCAGGATGCGGTCCATGGATTCCTCCGGGGGGCTGGCCCCATCCTAATCGGACCAGGCATCCATCCAAGCCTGGCGGCGCTCGCGCAGCTGCACGACTCGGCCGGCCAAGGCCGCCCGTTGCTCGGAGGTGAGCGCGGCTCGGAACTCGAGGGCTTCGTTCAGCACGCAGTGGGAGGCCTCGCGCCGGGCCTCGACGGAGGCGTCGACCTGGGCGTGCAGGTCCTCGGCGCTGGCCTCTTCCTGGCTCACCGCGGCTACCATCAGCTCCAGGGTCGTGTCCCCTTGCTCGAGGCGCTTGGCCACGCAGCTGCCGCGGATGTCGTCCATCATCTGCTGCCAGGCCTGCTGCTGCTCGGCGTTGATGTCCAGCCCCTCGGCGAGGTTGGCCCAGCTGCGGCTCTGGCCGCGGCCTGCGGCCGCTCCACGGCCCCCTGCGTGGAGTGCAGCCGCGCGGCCGCGGGCTTGGCCCTTGGACCGACCCGCGGCCACCGCCTTGGCCCGCGCAGGCCGGGTCGAGGAGCGTCGCCCCGCCTGCGGTAGGGCCGTATCGGCGGCAGCGGCCAGATCGCCCTGGGAGGCGCGGGCTGGAGGTCCTCGCTGGGCCAGCATGAAGCCCAGGGCCGTGCCGCCGCTGCCGGCCACCGCGAAGCCCAGGGCCAGCAGGATCACAGGGAGCTTGTCGCGCATGGGAACTCCTCTCGTTGCAGTCCCCGAACATAGGCTGGCCTTGTCAAGCTGCCACTCCGTGCGGCCGAAGCTGTGTCACGCTGTGTGAAGCTTTGTTAAGGCTCGCGGCCCCCTGCTCGGAGCCCCCTTGGCGCTGGCCCTCTACGATCTCGATCGCACCGCCATCGCGGTCAACTCGGCCACCCTGTGGGTTCGCCGCCAGTACCGTGAGGGGCGGCTGTCCACGGGCAACCTGGTCCTGGCGGGCTGGTGGCTGTCCCTGTACCGCATGGGCGTGATGCGGGCCGACAAGGCCCTGCACCAGGCCGTGGCCAGCATGGACGGCCAGCCCGAGGACGAGCTCGCGCGGCGCACGGGCATCTTCTGGGACGAAGAGTGTGTACACACCGTGCGCCCAGGGGCGCGGCGCGCCGTGATGCGCCACCGGGAGCTGGGGCATAGCAACGTGCTCAGCACCTCCTCCAGCCCCTGGATCTCCCGCCTGGCCATCGCCGAGCTGGGGCTGGACGACTACCTCTGCACCGAGATCGAGGTGGTGGACGGCCTGCTCACCGGGCGCATCGCGGGCACCCCCAACTTCGGTCAGGGCAAGCTCACCCGGCTGCAGGCCTTCGCGGCCCAGCGTGGCATCGCCCTCGAGGACGTCTGGTTCTACACCGACAGCGCGGCCGACCTGCCCTTGATGCTGGCCGTGGGGCACCCGGTGTGCATCGCGCCGGATCCTGGGCTTGCCCGGGAGGCCCGCAGGCGGGGCTGGCCCATCGAGGACTGGGACCGCTAGCGGCTGAGGAGCTCGAGGACCTCGCGCACCGTGCGCACCCCATGGAGCTTCACACCCCGGGGGGGATCGTGGGCCGAGGCGGTGGGGACGATGGCCCGGGTGAAGCCGTTGCGGGACAGCTCGGCCAGGCGCAGGGCGGGGAAGGTGACCGAGCGCACCTCGCCGGTGAGGCCCACCTCGCCGAAGATGGCCAGGTCGGGGGGCACGGGGCGGTTGTGCAGGCTCGAGGCCACCGCGGCCAGCACGGCAAGGTCTACCGCGGGCTCGTTCAGGCGCACGCCGCCTGCGGCGCTGACGTAGACGTCACGCTCCATCAGGGGCAGGCCGGCTTTCTCGAGCACCGCCAGCAACAGGTTGACCCGCGCGCGCTCGACCCCGATGGCGTGGCGGGCCGGGGTGCCGGGGCCGGGGTTGCCCACCAGGGCCTGGACCTCGCAGAGCAGGGGGCGGGAGCCCTCCATGGCCACCACCACGGCGGTGCCTGCGGCGTCGCGATCGCGCTCGGCCAGCAGGCGGGCCGAGGCGTCGGGCACCTCGAGCAGGCCCGCGTCGCCCATCTCGAACAGGCCCAGCTCGCCGGTGGCGCCGAAGCGGTTCTTGACCGCGCGCAGCACGCGCAGGGGGCTGCGGCCGTCGCACTCGAAGTAGATGACGGTGTCGACCAGGTGCTCGAGCATCTTGGGGCCGGCGATGGAGCCTTCGCGGGTGACGTGGCCCACCAGCACCGTGGCGATGTCGAGGCCTTTGGCGATGCCCATGGCGCGATCGGCGGTGCAGCGCACCTGGGACGGCCCGCCGGGCAGGCTGTCGACCGAGGCGTCGCGCATGACCTGGACCGAGTCGAGGACCAGGAAACGCGGCTTGACCTGCTGGACCGCGTCCTGGATCAGATCGAGATCGGTCTCGGCCAGGAGGTACAGGGAGTCGCCGTGGATGCCCAGGCGGTCGGCACGCAGGCGCACCTGCCGGGCCGATTCTTCGCCGGTGACGTAGAGCACGGGCAGCCCGCGCCCGGCCAGGCGCGCCAGGGCCATGAGCAGCAGGGTGGACTTGCCCACGCCCGGATCGCCGCCCACCAGGGACAGGGAGCCGGCGACCAGCCCGCCGCCCAGCACGCGATCCAGCTCGCCGATGCCCGTGGACAGGCGGACCTCGCCGCCGTCGCCCAGGGCCACCTGGGAGATGGGAAGAGGGCGCGCACGGGGCACGGACACCCCCCCGCGCCCGGGGCTGCGACCGCTGACGGCCTGCTTGTGTACCTGGGTTTTTTCGAGGCTGTTCCAGGCCTTGCACGAGGGACACTGGCCGAACCAGGAGCTGTGGTCGGCTTGGCAGGCGCTGCAGCGGTAGATGGTGCGGGGTTTGGCCATGGCAGGCACGAAGCTATGCCCTGTCCACCCCCTTCGGCAAGGGCGTGGACGGACGGAAGCTGTCCGCCTATGCAGGGAAGATGAGCCCGTCCGCGTCCTCCCCCCTGTCCCTCTCGCCCTGGCTGCGCTCCGCAGGCACGGGCGCAGTGGCGGGGCTGGGGCTGGTGGTGGTCGAGGGTGCGCTGGCCTTGGCCTGGCCCGCGCCCGGAACCTCGCTCGCGCCCCTGGACCTGGCCGTGGCCCTGAGCCTGGCCACCGCCCTCGGGGCTGCGGGAGGGCTGCTCGCACGGCTGCTGTGGCGGCGGGCGCCCGCCGCCGTGGCCTGGGTCCCCATCGCGGCGCTGCTGGCACCTCAGCTGCTGCGTCCCTTCGCCCTGGACTACGCCTGGGATCCGGTGCTGTCCGGGGCGCTGTTGCTGCTGGTGTGGCTGGCGCCGCGGCTGAGCGCGGGGCTGGCGGCGCTGATCATCGTCCTGGCGCCGGCCCTGGTGGCCATGGGGCTCGACCGGGGTGCGGGTGGGCTGCAGGCCGTGAGCGCCCCCCCCGAGCAGCCTGGCCCTGACATCCTGCTCATCACCGTGGACACCCTGCGGGCCGATGCTGGCTTGCAGCTGCCCGAGCCCAACACCTGGCGGGTCTACGAGCAGGCCGTCAGCGGGGCGCCATGGACCTTGCCTTCCATGATCAGCCTCTTCGCCGGAGCGCCGGTGCGGGAACACCTGGGGGGGCTTCCGGCCCAGCAGGGGGGCGGCTACACCCAGCCCCGGGAGCGCGGGGCCTGGTTGCCAAGCGCCTTGGCGGACCGTGGCTACCGCTGCGCGGCCTTCACCAGCAACCCCTACCTCACCCGTGTCTTTGGCTTCGAGCGAGGTTTCCACAGCTTTGTCCACGCCGACGCCATGCGGGAGCCCTTCCTGGTCCGCCGCGCCCTCGAGCGGGTGCGTCATCAGCTCACGGGCAGCGTGGAGCGGCTGCGCCGCGAGCGTGACGACCGGGTGGTGGAGGCGGCCGCCGCGTGGTTGGCCCAGCAGCCCAGCCAGCCCTGGTTCCTGTGGGTCCACCTGCTGGCACCCCACGAGTACCCCCGGGACGTCGCCGAGCCCGTCCAGGGGTGGCGGCCCGGCGTGGAGGACCCGGAGATCCAGCGCCAAGCCTACGGCGTCAACGTGGCGGCCACCCAGGCCAGGGTGGCGCGGCTCGTGGCCGCGGTCGACCCCGGGGAGACCCTGGTGGTCTTCACCGCCGATCACGGGGAGCAGCTGGGTGAAGACGGCGTGTTCGGGCACGGCCTGGCCCTGGGTGACACCGAGCTGCGGGTCCCCCTGGCCCTGCGCGGCCCGGCCATCGAGCCCGGCGTGGTGGCGGAGCAGGTGCTCACCGCTGACCTGCAGGCCCTGCTGCTGGCCTACGCCGACGGGCAGGACGCCGAGATCGCACCCCGAGCGGGCGCCCCCGTGGGTGGCCTGCGCGGCCGCAACAAGTCCAACACCTTCGCGTTCCGCCTGGGGCAGCCCACCTCGCCCGAGGGCCAGCGCTACCAGGATGACCCCAGCGCTGCCACACGCGCCCGGGCGGCGGGCGAGGGCGAGCTGATCGAGCCCGACGCGGCGACGCGGGAGGCGCTTCGGG
>ERZ890953.201-NODE-201-length-35710-cov-6.317094_pt1 | contig 35710 bp, 37 predicted proteins | sample MGYA00521264_ERZ890953 | MGnify/ENA primary metagenome ERZ890953 (study PRJEB32303, sample SAMEA104408629) | aquatic metagenome | biome: Brackish water; feature: Chemocline; material: water | place: Baltic Sea | collected 2014-10-26T21:54:00 | depth 200 m ...
GCGCGGGTCTGGGCGTCCCCTCCTGCCCTGGGCGCACGGCGAGGTGGCCCAGGATGTGCTCGACGGTCTGGACGTTGTAGGCGTTGCCGATGGCGAACAGCGCCTGGCGGCGGGGCACGCCGTCGATGTCGGTGTAGCCGTCGGGCAGCCCCTGCAGCCGCTCGGCGTCGATGCGCGACAGGCGCCGCACGGTGTCGCCCTGCAGCACGATGTCGTACGGGGCGCCCCGCCCCATGGAGCGGGTCAGCGTCGGGCTCTTCATCTTCTTGCCCGGCGTGAAGACGTGGCCGCGCCCGCCCTGCAGGCGGCTCTTCGTGTTGCCCTTGGGCGTGCCGTTCATGTAGGCCAGGGTGCGGTCGGTGACCTTGCCGACCTGGCGGGGGCCCAGCTTGCCGGCCTCGTCGGCGCTCAGCATCATGTCGGCCGCTCGCAGGCCGAGGTCGCTCGGGCGGGTGACGCCTGGGATGTTCGTCCAGTAGTAGCGCTTGCGGGTCTGCCCGCTGACCAGTCCGGCGTCGATCTCGATGGGCTCCACGCCCAGCTCGGCGCTGACGATGGCGGCGTCGTCGGGGTGGATCTGCGCGGTGTTCTCGAAGAGGAAGTAGCGCGGGCGGGCGTCCGCCTTGAGGCGGGCGTACTCGAAGAACAGGCTGCTCTTGCTGCCCTTGAGGCCCTCGCGTCCCTTGCGCAGGTCCTGGCAGGGGCTCCCGCCCACGAGCAGGTCCACCTTGCCGTCGACCTTGGCGCGCAGCGCGTCGCCCGTGAGCTGCGTCACGTCGCCGATGGGCTCGATGTCGGGGTGGTTGGTCTTGGCGATCTTGGCAGCGTGCGCGTCGACCTCGGCGGACAGGTAGCGGCTCACCGGCATGCCGAGGTTCTTCATCGCCTGGCGGCCGGCGGCGAGACCGTCGAACAGGCTGACCACGTTCCACCCGCCGTCCGGGCCGCTGCCGCGGGGGAAGGGCAGGTCCATGGGGGAGGTGACCCGTCCGGCCGAGTCGCGGGCCTGGGCGAGGCGTCGCGAGTACGTGACCCGGCTGTCGCCGCGGTCCCAGGTGCCCCGGTTGCCCGTCGCGCTCTTCACGGTGCCGCTGTCGAACGCGACGATGTGATGGGTGCCAGGAGTGATGCCCTTCATCGGGGCCGCCATCGTTCCCCTGCGTCCAGAGCCGAACGTCTCGTCGGCGTCCAGCACGATGCCGTCGTAGCCCAGCGCTTCGTAGGTGTGGCGCAGGATGGCGCCCGGCGCAGCCGTGCGTCCATCGTCGTCGTACAGGTCGTGGGCCGACTCGCGGGCGATCTTCTCCACGTCACGCGCGTTGATGCCGTCGTAGTCGGCGGCATCTTCGAGGATCAGCTTCTTGACGTAGTCGAACCATTGCTCCCCACCATCGAAGCCGAACGCCTCGATCTCCAACTGGTCGACGAGGTCCAGCACGGAGCCGTACTCGCCCGACAGCATGCCCTCGTCGTTGTACTCCCGGTGGTAGTCGAAGTGCGTAGCCTCCCCCCGGCGCAGGTCCAGCGGGTTGCGCAGGGCCACGCGCAGCGGCATCACGCTCGATGCGTCGCCGTCGAGCTCCTCCTCGGCCAGCCACTGGGCGACGTCCTCGATGTCCAGGTGCCCCTCATCGAGCGCCCGCTGAAGGCCTTGGGTGTCCAGGTCGGCGGCGGCCTGCACGGTTTCCGGGGGCAGACGGTCGGCGTGTGCCTCGACGTAGTCAGCCACCAGGTGGTCGATCTCGCTCAGGTCCGCTGAGCCGAAGTCGTCCATATTCTCGTCGAACTTGGCAGCGATCCGGTGTGAGAGGTCGGGGCCGCGCCCGGCGTAGTTGCTGCTGGCGTCCTCGGCGCTCGTCGTCAGGTAGATGCCCGGTCCGTGGTAGGCGTCGGGGTAGCCCTTGTCCGGGTCGAAGCTCTCGAAGTTGTGGGTGGTGCCGTGGTACACCCGCGGGATGTTGCCGTGCTTGTCGAGGTACTTCGCGCCCAGCGCCCAGGCGGCGAAGGCGTCGAGCGGCTCGGGGGGGTGGGCCTGGAACAGCGCCTGCTGCTCACCGCGAGCGTCCGGCGATGCCCGCCGGCTGAACGCCTCCATGCCCTCGAAGGGATCGATGACGCCCTGCAGGAACTTCATCGACTTCGGGTTGACGATCTCCATGCTCCGGTTCGCGATCTCGCTCATGTTGGCCTGGTTCCGCGCGCCCCAGTCCTCATCGGGGGCGGCATCATTCAACGCACGCCCGATCGACTCGATCATCTCGGGGTCGAGCATCACCTTGCCGCCCACGCCGCCGCGCTCCAGGAACCCGGACAGGTCGTCGGTGACGGCGCCAAAGACGAAGTCCGCCGCCACCTGACGGAACGGCGTGTCGGTGCGCGCGTAGTCCTTGCGCAGCTTCATGTAGCCGTCGTGCTTGAGGAACAGCAGCGGGTTGCGCTTGAGCACCGGGTTGTTCTCGAGCGTGCCCTTGTTGCCAACGGACTCCATCGTCGGCACGAACGGCGGGATGCGGCCTCGCCGGGCCATGATGTAGAAGTAGGACACCTTGAGTTGCATGTCGGGCGACAGGCTGGCCCAGTGCTGGGCGCTGACGCCGGGGGGCTTGGCCCCGCCGCCGCTCTCGAAGTCCGAATACTCGAAGGTGCGCGTGGTTTTGATGGCGTCGGCGCCGTACTTCTTGACGAGCCGCTTGATGGCTCGTGCCTTGACCTTGGCCGGCTTGGCCTCGGGATCCCGCTTCAGCACGGCGGCCTTGTACGTCTCGTAGTCCGCCTGGACGAGCGGTCCGATCTTGTGGTTGAAGTCACCCTTGACCCCGTGCTCCCGCAGGACGCCCATCATGTAGGCGATCGGCCCGTCGCCATCGACAGCGGCGCTGTGCTCCATGGCCGACGGCCAGCGCTCGTGCTGGATGCTGGAGTAGTTGGCCCACCCCCACCGCGCAAAGTCAGCGGCCATCGCGCCAGAGGCGTGAAACGGGATGATGAAGTCGATGGACGGGTCGTCCAGCGCGATGAGGATCGTCGCGTCCTGGCCGAGGACTGCAACGATGCCGACGTTGCCGCCGTGCCCCTCGAACTCCTTGCGGATCTCCTGCGCTTCCTTCAGCGACATGCCGCCGGTCCGGAGGTGCTCGTCGAGGAAGTGGGGCTTTCCGTTGGGCCCTGACCCCTTCTTCTTGCCGAGGGAGAACGAGACCGACATGTTGACCTTGACGCCCGTTCGCCCCAGGAACCGTGCCGCTGCGGCGATCTTCGTGTAGAGGTGGGACCGCAGGCCGATGATCGACATGTCGGTGATCACCTGCTGCAGGTCGATGGCGTGCTCGATCTGGAAGTCGCTGTTGCTCCACATGCGGAAGCCAGCCTGCTTGTTGAGGGCGGCGACCTTGTTTGCGGAGAGCCGGTACATCTGCCCGGCGTACTCCTCGTAGGGCTCCACCCCCTTGGACTTGGCGTCGCTGAATTTCTGGTCGAGATCGGCGTACAGCTCGGACCTGGTGGTGTTGCGCTCGTGAGTCTTGAACTCAGGGAACTTCTTCGGGTGGCGCACTCGCACCCGGTGATCGGGGTCCATGAAGTAGTCGATGTCGACGTCCTTCAGCGTCATCCCCTGCTTCAGCAGCTCCCCCTGGATCATCTGCAGGGCCCGGATGCGCGGCGTGTCGACGTAGCAGTACGAGCAGGTCGCGAGCTTCCCCTCCTTCCGGAACTCGCTGCCGGCCCACGACAGGAACGCCTGCAGCTGCTTGTCGGGCAGCTTGCTCGGATCGCTCTGCTTGAGCACCTCGATCATGGAGCGGGTGAACACCTGGCGGCGGATGCAGTTGGACGAGGAGTCGAACGTGTACATGTACAGATCGTCGGTGTTCCGCATGATTCCGCCGGCCAGGAAGGCCTGCGTGGACTTGACGCCGGCGCCCTTCGGCATGAGCTCGTCGACACGCCCGAAGTCCGTCACAAGCGACACCAGCAGGTCGTCGTACTGCAGGTGCTGCTTCCACTCATCCTGCCGCTTCGCGCGGAACGCCTTGCCCTTCTTGGTCCGCATCGTCAGGCCCAGGGCCTCGGCTTCGATGCTGATCTGCTCGTTGATGAACTTCCAGCGGCGGGTCCAGATGTAGTCCTGGGTCCGGACCGAGTGCTTCACGTCGTCGCGGGCCATCAGCAGCGACGTTGGGCCCATGACCTCGTTGTTCGGGTCGAGCATCGCGTCGGCGACTGCCCTGGGATCGGTCGCGTCCATGGACTCGATGACCAGCATGTCCGGTGTCGAGCGGGAGGCGCCGGCCTTGCCGGGACGTCCGGCCATCTCGCCGGCCGAGATGCGGGCGAACACGTCTTCTGCGCTCAGGAAGCCGCGCCCGTGCAGGGTGTTCCACAGCGCCTCGAAGAACCGACGGATACGCTCGAAGACCACATTGACGACTCCGTGGACCTTGAGCCGTCCGTCCTCCCAGGCGCGGTAGGCGTCAGCGATGCCCTCGTTGTCGAGGTCGTCGCCGGAGACGACCCCCTCATTGCGGCTGCGGGTGGACGTGCCACCGTCGGCGATGAGGTCGTCCCTGTCGAGCCACTTCTTGGCGTGCCTCCGCAGGACCGCGTACTCCTTGTCCGTGATGATGCCCTGCTCCTTGAGGGCGTGCATGACCTCGTGGTTGAAGGCGCCCCAGATGGCGGCCTCGTCCTGGTCCAGCGCGATCTCGATGATCTTGCCGGCGACGACCCTGCCGTCGGCGCTCAGTCCCTCGGGCGTCAGCACCTGCTCGAGCAGCTTGACTTCGGCCTCGCGCAGGCCCCTATTGAACGCCACCTCCACCATGTCGTCCATCAGGACTGCGCGGGCCTGGGGGCCGCCCTCGTAGGGGGTGCGCGCTGCCGGCGCGCTGCCGGCGCGCTCGGCCTGCTTCGCGACCCAGGCGTCCCTCTTCTTGATCCACTCAGGGTCCACGTCCGCCAACCCGCTGGTGCGGGGAGCGGTCGGCCCGCCGCGGGGATCCAGACGCATCTTCATCTGGGCGAAGTGGTCGGAGAGGATATCAATGTCGCCGTCGCGCAACCGTATGCGCGCGTTCACCTCGTCGAGCGCCAGGTTGAGCGCCTTCATCTCGTTGTCGATGACGCCCAGCTGGACCATCGCATCGTACGCAGCGACCCGCTCCTTGTACTCAGGGCTGTCGCGCATCTCCAGGGTGGGTGCGTCGGTCTGGTCGAGGGCCTTGCGCCAGTTGTCCATGTGCAGCGTGCCGGCCTCGTCCACCCGCTGGCTGAACTCGTCCAGCATCGCGCGGACGCCCTCGGCGTCCTGGCCCGTCACGTTGCGCAGGATGTTGGCGATGCCCTCGCGGTAGCCCTTCGGCATCGCCGACAGCGGGTTGATGCCGCGCCTGGCAGCATCACGCACCAGCAGGTCGGTGATGTAGTTGCTCGCATCCGTCGGGTCGTGCAGGGCGATGGACTTTCGCGGCGTCCCGTCCTTCGTCAGCTTCGGCTTCGAGCCGGGCGCCCTCATCGTGCTGGTGACCCGCAGGTCGACCTTGTCCCAGTTCTCAGCCTTGCGGGCGAGCTGGATGATCTCGGGCATGGCACCAGACACGCCGGCCATGAAGGCAGACGACATGCCGAATGCGCGCACGCCGTGGGCGCCCTTGAGCCCGGCGCCTACCCGTCGCACTACATGCGACGCCCCCCCGACCACGAGGTCCTCACCGATGAAGAAAGTGTCGATGCCGGTTCCGGCCAGAGTGGCGACCTTGTACAGCCAGTGGGTGGCCGGCATGCCGGCGGCGTGTGCGACGTCCTGGTAGCCCAGCATCCACCCGGACTCGCCCTGGTCCAGGGCTGCGCGCATGCGCCCCCAGTAGTTCGTGTTCTCGAAGTCGCGCACACCGTCGTACTCGAGGACGCCGTGGTCCGCGGCGATCTGCAGCGCGAAGTCCATGCCCGCTGGGGTCGCCGGGCCCATCGGCCACTCTTCGACCGCTGCCGAGATCCCGCCCAGCGGGATGCGCATGAACCAGCCGAAGGTGGTCTCGCCCTTCGTGTCCATGCTCAGCGTTCCGAGCACGCCTTCGATCTTGTCGACCGCGGCGCCGCCGGTGTCGTAGTAGTCGGCCTCGGCCTGCAGGACGCCCTTCTGCAGCGACTCGACGGTGAGCACCTTGGCGAGCAGTTCGGGCGGCAGGTCGCTGGGGACCGCGTTGGACAGGAAGTGGCCCCACGCTGCGTTCAGCTGCCTCTCCAACCGCACCGCGTTGTCTGCCGGGGATGCCGCTGCCTCGGTGAGCACGTCCCCGCTGTGGATGGCCTCGGCCTTGGCCGAGTCTTCCAGGAAGCGCTTCAGTGTCGCGGACCTCGGCCCCTTCATCTCGCGGGTCGCCTTCAGGAGCTGGCGTCGGCCGAGCTTGCTGGCGAACGCAGCCGACGGGATGCTCTGCAGCGGCAGGGTGTTGAAAACCCCCTCGAGGTCCTTGGTGGTCTTGGCGGCGTCGATGAGTTGGCGCGCGGCCACCAGGTCCTCGCGCCTGGTGCCGGATTTCACCCGCCGCCGGACCTCGTCCTTGACGTCCCGGGGGATGCCGAACTCGCCCTGGTGCTCCGCGGTCGGCGTCGCCCACATCAGGAATTCGTCGATGTTCGTGCCACCCTCGAGCCACTTGATGGTGTCAGCGATGGGGCGCGACATCATGATGAGGTCGTTGTTCTCCGCGATGTCCGCCGCCGTCAGCAGCCCGCTGCCGAACAGGAGCCTCGCAGCGGGCGTCATCCAGTGCTTGATGGACCCGGCGACTCCCGGCTCTACTGGGCGCGGCTCGCGCGGCGCGTGAGGGTTGTTGCCCTTGCGGCGGTGGACCTCGGCGGTGGCTGACGAGATGTTCGTGGTCTCGTACAGCGGCACGCCCTCGAAGATCGTCGCCATCTCGGACATGGCTTCGTCCCACCGAGGGTGATCCGTCGCGGCGACGATCGCCATGACGCTCTTCCTCGTCGGTATTGGAAAGGCAACCAGGGCGACCTCGCCCAGGGTGTCCGGGAACATCGCCTGGATGTGGTCGCGCAGGACCTCGGCGGACGCCGACCCCTCCGGGGGCTCCCAGCCCTCGGGCATCTCCATGGGATCCCAGAAGATGCCACGCGCGCTCTCCAGGCGATCGACGGTCGTCCCTTCGCGCCACGCGCGGGTGTACTCCTGCGCCCGCTTCTTGCGCTCCTCGATGCCCTGGGTCCGCGTGAAGGGCTCCCCGCCGGGGGCCTCGTAGGGGGCCTTGCCGTTGAGCGTCAGCGCGCGGATCGCCGTGTAGATGGGGTTGTCCCCGACCTTGCCGGCCAGCTTGAAGGCGTCATCGACGTACCCCGGCAAGGTGTACGTGTCGTAGTGCCGCATGTCGGCGTCCATGTCGGTCAGCACCTGCTGCCGGATGGCGGCCTCGTCCGGGTCGGACTGCGACGCCACGATGCGGTCGATCTCCAGCTGGGCCAGCTGGTGGCCCAGCAGGTTGAGCTGCAGCCCCATCTTGTAGGAGCTGGGGCTGCTGGCGGCATCCTTCACGATGCGGGCGTCCTCGTCGACCTCGACCTCCTCGTCATCGTCGTCGTCGTAGTCGTAGTCGTCGGGCTCCTGCTCGTTGCCCAGGACGCCGTCCATGACGTCCTGGGGTAGCACCGGGCTCGGCTCCGGACGGCTCGCCCGCTCGGGCCCCGCGGCCTCGAGCAGGACATCCTCGCCGCGCACAACGGGGACCGCCTGCTCAGCCTGGTCCCGGTCCATCCCGGTGGCGGCCATGAAGTCGAGGATCCTCTGTTCGCGGGGCGTGGTGGTGGGCATCGGGGTGACTCCAGGAGCAAGGCGAGCAGGACGGGGAGAGCAGCGGGGCTATTGTACAGGGTCAGTCGGCAGGGGCGGCTTCGACCGGGTGGGTATTGGTATCGCTGGACGCCCTCACCCAGTTTTGGGAATTGTCACCACGCTCGATACGCTCGACGCGAGCGGCCAACTGCAGCATCTCGGCATTCGCCTTTTCGCGGGCGGCGAGGTCATCGGCAGGGATGGCCGCCCTGCGGGATGAAGCCTCACGGTATGCCGCCTGTGCGTCGCGGAGAGCCTCATCGCGTTGCCGGATAGCCTCGGCTCTGGCCTGCGCTTCATCAACCTTGATGTCCGTGAGTGACCTATTCCCGGCAGCTTCGAGCAGGGGGTCGTTGAACATCATGGTCGACTTTTCCAGGTCGGGGCGGGCCCTGCGCATGGCCCGCCGCTCTTTTGTGGTCAACGGACGCCCCGTGTCGAACATCATCATCGACTCTTCCAGGTCGGGGCGGGCCCTGCGCATGGCCCGCCGCTCTTTTGTGGTCGGGATTGCGCGAGCTTCGGCGAGGATGCGGTCGATCTCCACCAGTTCACCGACTTCATTGTCGGACATGCCGCCGTGCTCCCGAGCAAGGTCGCCGCTGTAGGCTCTGGTACGCACGGGGCCCGGTCGGTTGGTCCCTGCGAGGCCTGCGGTTCCATGAAGCAAAGCCTGGTGCTCAGCGGCGAGCCGCAGGATCTGCTCATTGGCGGCCTCGTTCCCATCGACATCGTCGGACGGGAGGGATCCCTTCAGGGCAACAGCGTCATGGTAGGCGGCGGCGGCGCGGTCGATGATGCCGCCGTCGCTCCCGCCGCCACGCCTCTCGGCGATGTCCTCGTTGAACTGCGCGATCTTGTCCGCCACGACGGCTATGGCGTGATCCTTGTCGTCCCCGTCGGGCAGTTTCTCTGCCAGTTCCTGCGCTTTCGCGAGCAGGGTGGCGCGCTGCGCGTCCCGCCTGGCGTCCGCGTCGGCTTGCGCCGCGTCCACCTTCGCGTCCCGGCTCCCTCGGGAGTCGCGGACCCCTTCGCCGTTGACGCCGCCAGCCTTGGACGGCACGCCCTCGGTGGCCTTGTCGATGTCCCCATCCAGCGCCGGGCCCACGAAACTCCCCACCGCGCCGTCGAGCCGCTTCACCCGCGCCGCATCCTCCTTGTCGGCAAAGGCGTCGCGCACATCCTGGGTGACGGTCGTGCGCTCCGTGTCGGCCAGGCCGCGCCCACGTACGGCGAGGGTGTCGCCGTCCTTGCGCAGCGCATCGACGTCGTCCCCTCGCCACTTGATGGCCTCGGCCGTCGCGGTGCCGAACCCGCCGGACAGCTCCAGGGGCAGGGAGTAGGCGGCCTCGCCGATGGCGTTGTAGCGGACCAGGGCCTGCTCGGTGTCCCGGATGTCGCCGGCCGCCTCGAGCGACCCGGCGATGAGCTCGGCGGCGTAGATGTCGCCCGCCCTGGCGAGCCAGCCGACAGACCGTGCCGCCTCTCCGACGTGTTTGGCCAGGGCGCTACGGCGCTCGGCCTCGGGCAGCAGGGACGGGTGCGTCGTCATGCTCGTTTTGTTTTGGATTTTGACCACCGCGCCCCCGGTCGCACGGGTCCACTCGTTGGCCGTCGCCCGGCCATCGGCATCCAGGCCCACGAACCAGACGCTGCCGTCGGCGTCCTGCTTGTACCGGTAGTCCTTGTTGGGATCGGTGTAGATGACTGGCGCTCCCATGACCTGCTTGGCGAAGAGGTCTCCCTGCTGGAGGCTCTGCCACGCCGCCCCCAGTTGGACGCCGACGTCGGGGTCCATCCCTGCCAGCAGTTCGATGGTCTGCGCGGCGTTGTCGAGACCGAACAGCATGTCCTCCTCTTCGTCGCTGGAGGCGGCGTCGACCAGGACATCGGCCAACCAGCTGTACACGAGCCCGCCAGGCTCCTGGTCGCCGGCCTGCCGCAGGTCCTGGCCTGGGGTGGGGAGGCTCGCGGGGTAGTCCTCCTCCATGTAGTAGTCGTCGTGAGCCAGCTGCGCGGCACGCTTCACGCTTCCGCCGGCGCGGAGGTAGTCTCCGGTCTCTGCGCGGACGCGCGGGTCCATGGATGCCAGCGTGTCGACCCGCTCCTGCAGCCGGCCGAGCCGCCCGCGCGTTCCCCGTGCAGACTGCACGTTCTGCGTGTTGAGCAGGTAGTTGCCCTGGTAGCCGGCGAACGGGCCCTCCGATCCCTGCGCCCGGTTGGCGGCCATCTCCCGGCGCACACGGTCGGCGTCGAGCTGGTAGGCGGCGAGCTGCGCGTCCATCTGCTCGCGGTCGCCGTCGTAGTCCTTCATCCACTCTTCGCGGGCGATGGACATGCGCGACCGCGTCATGCCGTCCCGCTGCCCTCCTGCTTCGCCGTAGCCGCCGGACGTGCCAGAGCCCTGCTGGTAGCCGCCGGAGCCAGTGGGGCCCTGCTGGCCGCCCGCGCCGCCCGCGCCGCCCGCGCCGCCCTGCTGGTAGCCGGTGCCGGCGCCGGGCATCATGAGGTTCCACAGCGAAAGGTGAGGGCCACCCACGCCGCGGTGCGGAGGGGAGCGCCGCGCCGCTTCAGCGTCCGAGATGGGCGGGAAGCGTGCGTCCATGAACTGCTCGCTCGTCTTGCCGCCCAGGTACTCGCGCTGGTAGTTATTCAGGTCTTGGATGACGCCAGGATTCCCGTCCTTGTCATCCGCCGCCCCCTTGATGTAGTTGGCCATCATGGCGTCACGGGCGGCGTGCTCAGGGCTCCCTGGCGTGATGCCCGCCATGACCTCCTCGCGCGCTGTTTGGATGAGGCGCTCGCGGATATTCCTGTCGCTGCCGTCGGTTTCTGGTCGTACTGCCTTCAAGTCCGCTTGCAGGGCCGCCATTGTCCCTGCGGCATCTCCCGCCCCGGCGTACGCCTCGTTGAGGATCTTCTTCTCGTCTGACCGCAGTTCGATCATTGACGTTTCATGGCCGATCTCGGCGATGATGATGTCGGCTTGGGAAGCCGTGTAGGTAGACGCCATCTGCGCCTCGCCCGACACGACGTTGTCGACGAGGCCGGAGAACCCGAGGTGTCCCTCCCGCGTCAGCCGCGCCCGCTGGCCGATGATCTCAGTGATCCCCTCGTTGATGATCTGCAGTTCCTTGGCCAGCGCGGAGTTGTCGGCCTGCTCGAGCCGGGACTTCATCGTCGCGTCGAATGTCGACTGGCGCTGACCGATGAAGGCGGCCCAGAACGTGACGATGGCCGGCACGCCGGGGTCGAAGTGGGGGTCGTACATCGGGCGGATGATCGGCTGGGCCATGGTGTCGCCTACGAGATCGAGGTGCGGTTGAGGCTGTTGAATGCGCCGCCCACGTCCTTTCCACTCAGGACGTGCATGTAGAACATCTGCTCGGTGGGCGAGTAGCCCGTGTCGCCCCAGTCGATGTCCTTGACGGCGTTGGCAGCGCGGACCGTTCCGACGAGGCCGGCAGCGCCGGACACTGCCTGGCTGGCGAACTGCAACCCGCCCTTGGTGCGCTCGGACTTGTAGGCGCGGCGGGCCTCGGCCTCGTCGACCTGACGCTGGAGTTCGGCGATGTCCCGCGCGCCCTTGGCCTGCCCCGCGGCGGTGGCGGCCTGCTGGGTGGCGGTGGCGGCGGCGCGGTGGACGAGCTCGACGTCGGCGGCGCTCATGGACCCGCCCTGCCCGGCCAGGGTGGCGGACGAGCGCATCTGCGCCTCCTCGCCTACCTGGCCCGCCTTGGCCAGGTCCTGCCGGTGCAGGAGCCGGTTCATGGCGGCCTGGGGGGTGTCGGCCATCTCGCCGCGGGCCTGCGCGGCCTCGAGCAGGTCCAGCTGGGCGTTGTTGTGCTTGTCCTGCGGCGTCTTGATGGCCATCGCGGCGCCCTGCAGCGCGGTGGCGCCCAGGGAGATGCCGGCGTTCGCGACGTTCTGTCGCATGTACTGGCTGGCCAGGATGGCACTGGGGTCCTTGGACGCCGGGGCCAGGGTGGCGGGGGCGGCCTGGGCGAGGAAGTCCGAACGGGAGAGCGTGCTGTACGGGGGACGGGGGGTGGACATTGGGTCATCCTATGGCGTGGAGGGTGAGAACGAGGCAACACCGCACGGTTGCGGCTACCCGAAGGTGCCGGCGTGCCAGGAGTCGAATTGCCCGCGGGAGCCGGCCGCTTCGAGCAGCACGTCCCCGCCGCCCTGGACGGGGCCGCCCTGGGCCTTGATCGCCGAGCCCTCCTTGGCGGCCCAGGCGGACTTGCGCCGCTGCGAGGTCGCCGACTTCTTGGCCGCGTCCTCTGCTGCCGTGATGGCCTGGTACTCCTTCTTGGCGCTGCGCCCGCCGAGCAGCAGGCCGGAGATGGCCCCCACGCCCGCGCCGATGGCGGCGCCAGCGGCTACGGTCACAGGCGCAAGCGGCCCGCCGAGCATGCCGATCGTCGCGCCGATGCTCGCTCCAGCTCCGGCCCCGCTCAGCGCTCCCTTTCCTGCTCCCGCTCGGGTGGCTCTCTGTTCTGCGGTGGCCATGTCGATGTCCTCGTTGCAACCTGCAGGTTGCGGCTTACATGATGTCCGGAGGTGCTCTGTGATCGCACGTATCGCGCTGCTTGTTCTGCCCCTTCTCCTGGCCTGCGACGACGCAGGAGACGGTGGCGACGCCGTGACGCTCGCCTACCCGCCGGACGCTGTCGCCGACGTCGGCGACTGCCCCTCTGTCGCTGCCCGTGAGGCCCGGTGCGACACAATCGACGACACCTACGACGACGTCGACGGCCGGGAGTGCTGCCGGTCCACGGGCGAGGAAGACTGCAACGCCGGCCTGGTGCCGGTGACGCAGCCGGGCACCTGCTGGGCCATCTACTGCGAAGCCTACTGCAACACCGGATGCTACGTGCTGGTCCGCTCGACGGGGGCCGGGACCAGCTGCGACTGCGCCTACTACGGGTACGACTACCTCGGCATCGAGTAGGCGGGTCCGGTTCACCGGTACACCGGGCGGACGATCAGGGTGCGCGCCTTCACCCAGATGTGGGTCCAGTTCCGGGTCGTCGGTATGGTGCCGCTGTCGTTCACCCAGACGTAGACTCCGAAGTGGTGGCGCCCTCGCGAGACTCCCGTGAACCGGGTCTCGACGTGGTGGTGGACCCGGTACAGCATGTCCGACGACTCCACCCCGACGCGACGCTCGGACGACGGCCGCATGATGAAGTCGTCCTGGCCCAGCTGGAACAACGCCGCCTCGATGCCGGCGGCAGTGGTGCCCTGCTTCTCGTAGGTGTAGAACTGCGCCCGCACGATGACGTCAGCGGTCGTCTCTGCCCGCGGGGGCTGCACGTCGCAGGTCCGCCACAGGCCTGGGATGGGTAGCCACTCGTCGACGACGACGTCATCGGAGATCGGGGATGCGTCGTGGAAGCTGTTGCCGGTTTCCTGGTGGTGGACGTCGCAGCTCTGCAGGATGACCCGCGGCATGGACCCGCCAGCGAACACGGGGCGGGCGAGTTGATCGATGCTCACCCAACCGCCCGCCGCCAGGTCGGCCGCCTCCAGGTTGGTGTTGACGAAGCGCTCGGGCTCCTCGATCTGGGCGAGGATTTCGGCCGCGGTGACGGCGTCGCCAGCGACGAAGGGGGTCGTAGTGATGGCCATCAGCGGACGAGCTCCTCGGCGTAGATGTCGACGTTTCGGATCTTGCTCACCGCTGCGGTGTCGTAGGCATACAGCGCGAACCAAGTGGTCAGCGACGCCACGGGCTCCACCAGCCGGTAGGTCATCCCTGCGCTGTGCCACCCTCCACCGATGACATCCCGGCGTGTGGTGTAGGGGAGCAGCACGAAGGTTCCTGTCCCTACCGGGCCGTCGTCGGCCATATGGAGCTCAAATATCAGCATCCCACTCGGCACGCTGATCTCCGCTGACACATGGATGAGCCACTCGCGGTCGTTGGTGGTGTCGATGATGAAGGGGCCGATCTCTGCAGCGATCCCGCCAAAGGTGACAGGCGACGTCGTCGTGGTCACGTTGTAGATGGTGGTGTCGTTCTGGAACACCTCCGAGGGGGCACTCATCTCCCCGTTGGCGACGTTGGCGTCCAGGTTGCGCCGGTCGAGGCCTCCGGGGGCGATGTTCTCGGCGTCGATGTTCGCGCTCTCGGTCGCCCACTCGGCCAGCAGGGCGTTGGGGGCGCCGATGGTGCCGGCGTCCCCTCGCTCGATGTCCGTGATCTGGATGCGTCCCATCAGCGGGTCCTCGCTACGGCGATGATCTGGTAGTGGCTGACATCGGCGTCTTTGCCTACCGGGCTGCTGGTGACGTCGGTGAACAGGCGCATCTGCCCCACGACCCGAACGATCCCGCGGGATGCGTTGGCCACCCCCGAGATGTTGAACGACCGGCGCAGAGGCACGTAAACGCGCGGGATCTGGTGGCCCAGGGAACCGTCGATGAGCAGTCGGATGCCGACGTTGGGTTCTGACGGGGCCGTTGTCCACGAGAATATCCCACCCCAGTCGGCCTCGATGACGCAGTCGCAGTCGACATCCAGGTGGACCTCGCACACATCCTGCCACCCGATGGCGCCACCGGTCACCGCGACAGGTCCAACCCCTTCGTCGCTGTCGACGGTGTGGAAGGTGCCGGGGGCGATACGGTCGACGGTCACGCCCAGTTCGGGGACGTTGTCGCGGTCCAGGTGGCCGTTGAATTCCCCGGCAATATCGGCGTGGTTCTGGACCCAGTCGGCTGGGTCGATGACGTCCTGATCTTCGAGGTGCCTCGTGTGGTAGGTCAGCGCCATCAGAGCAGGCCTCCGGACTGGGTGTTGCTCAGCGGCAGGATGCGCCGCTGCGTACCGGTCACTTCGACCTCCCACCCGAGCAGCTGCATCCGCCGCCCCTCGGGCGTGAAGACCAGCTGCAGCTCCAGCAGCGGCCCCTCGTGGACCGCCGAGAAGTCGTAGGTCAGGGTCACCGGTCGGTGCTGGGCCCAGCGCCAGGTGACCGGGTTCGCCGGCATGCCGTCGCTCCAGACCACTGCGCCGTAGCGGGGCACCAGGGCGATGCCGCTGTTGTCGGCCGCCATGGCCTCGAGGTCCAGCGGGTAGACCTGGTCCTGGGTGAGGTACTCGGCGCCGTCGTCCGACGTGTCGTCGTTGTACGAGCGCTCCATCTGCCGGTTGACGGTGTAGGACACGCGCAGGTCGTTTTCGCCGTAGCCGACACAGAACGCGCCGATGCGGTGGGCCACCACCGCGCGCCACGCTGGACCGGGGGTGAAGTGCGCGGTCTCATACATGGGCCCGATCTCCCACACTCCCCCCTTGTCCACCGCGCCGGTCGAGTAGACGTGCAGTCCCGGCACGTTCACGGTGTCGTGCGATCCGAAGATGACGTAGCCGCGGTGGTCGCCGGTTTCCGCGATGCCGCCGATGGGGAAGTTCTCGCGGTAGGTCCAGGCCCCGATCGGCCAGTGGTAGACCAACACACGGGTCGGGTACACCTCGCCGATGCGGGGCACGGCGAGCCAGTATTCGTCGTCGCGGTGGTAGGTGGCTCCCCGCGCGCTGGCGATCGCCGCCAGGTTGAAGTCGTCCACGTCGTCGGGCAACTGCTCGGACAGGTCCACCGTGCGTGTCACCGTCCCGGTGTTCTCGAGGGCTCCGGCGAGCAGCTTGATGCGCCCGGCGCTGTTGAGGAACACGGCGCCCAGGCCGGGCAGTTCGCGGACCGGACCTGGGCACGCTGCCCCGTCGTCCAGCGTCAGCGTCTGCGAGTAGAAGCCGCTGACCGGGTCGCCCTTGATCAGGTAGATGCCGCGTGCCTTGAACACCACGAGCGCGTTCTTGGTGGCGTACAGGCAGGTCGGCGGGCCGCCGCCGCCGTCCGCCAGCGGGAACCGGTTGCCGGGGGGGTAGACCTCCGGGGCGCCCGGCGAGGAGAAGTAGACGCTGCCATCGTTGGCCGTCGCCACGAACATCGTCCCCTTGAAGGCGGCGATCAGGGTGGGCACCGACGGGAACGCGCCGAAGTCGGTGTCCGTGATGGCGTTGCCGAGCATGGCGTCGGGCTTCGTCAACAGGATCGTCTCGGTCCGGTTGTCGGGGATCTCGGTGTCGAAGAAGTAGTTCTCCGCGCCCGACACGGTCACCGCGTCCCCGTTGTCGTCGAGGAGGTTCTGGGTGCGGTAGATGCGCCTGGCGACGACGTGGGCCCCACCACGCGGCACTACTGCGGTCGGCATCCCGCGGGAGTCTGTTCCGTTCCGCCAGGTGACGGTCGACGAGGCGTCGCTCAGCGGTGACTCCTGCCCCCGGTCGTTGACGAATGTCACCTTGATCCGGTACGAGCACTTCTTGTCGAGGAACCCCAGGCCGACGTCGTTCACCTCCGTCTGGTATTTGGCCCAGGTGGAGATGCCGTAGACCGACGGGTCCTTCGTGGAGATGTAGAAGTCCGGCGCTCTCGGTGCGCGGTCGAACCCAGCGCGGTCGGCCTTGCGGCCATCGAACACCAGGGCCTGCTCGCCGTCCACCATGTACAGGTTGTGGCCCCACACCTGGTACTGCGGCCCCCAGGACGGTCCATCGACGCTGGCCACGGACCGGTCGGTGCCGTTGTAGGCCTTGCCGTCGGTGCTGTAGATGGTCGTGGAGTGCGCCTCTGGGAACAGCGATCCGTTGAGGTAGGCCCAGCGCCCGGCCGCGGTGGTGTAGACCAGCCACTGGATGGCGCCCGCCTGCTGGGAGAACCAGTGCGTGCTGGTGATCCGGTCCTCGCTGTCCATGCTGTTGACGGTCTGCTGCTTCTCGTCGACGTAGTCGTCGGTGAGTTGCCGGTAGCCGCCGGCATCCCGCCAGCCATCGCGGTGGTCCCAGCGCAGGTCGCGCGCCCGAGCTGCGGCCTGCGCTGAAGCTCGCCACCGCTGGTCCATCCCGCGGAGCGGGTGGGCGATCATGGTGGTGACGTCGGTGCGCTTTTCGTGCATCAGGACCTCGAGGGTGTGCCGAGGTTCCGGTCACGGTGGCTGGGGCGCCCGTCGCCGTACAGGTCACGCTTCCATGACCGCGGTAGGTGCCGTACATCGCTGCTGCCCAGCGACGACTTCAGGTTGCCGGTGGCCTCCTCGGCACGCCCGGCGTGGGTGGTCGACGCGACGCCCGCAAGCACGTCCGCCAGGACGGAGTTGACGACGTAGTCGTCCACGGCGCCCGGCCCGCGGAGCATGTCCGACGCGCCCTGCGGGGGGCGCGGGCGGAACCACAAGCGCAGGCTGATGGCGCGGTCAGCGTCCGCCGTGAGGTAGAAGCGGGAACGCTGCCTCGTGCCCTCGGGATCGTCGTAGATGGCGTCGTCGTAGTTGCTGGCGTAGGTCGGCAGCAGCGTGTTGTCGGTGTGCCCCGCCACAGCATCCGGGGCGCTCAAGGTGGCCACAGCCATCCATGGCCCCTTCAGGGTGAGGTCGCGACGGTACACGCGCACCTGCAGCCCGCTGTCCAGCACCCCCCAGCGGATGTCCTCGAGCCCGCCGACGGACACCCTGGAGTTGAGGCCGGTCAGTTTGACCGTGGCCTCGGGCGACGGCGCCGACTCCAGGCCCTGCCCGAGGATGGTGTAGCGGTAGGACAGCTTGCGGCCCGTCGGCAAGCTCCCGCCGCCGCTGGGCGTGAGGGTGGGGGCGGCGAGTGGAGCGCGGCGCTGCGCGCCCTCGTCGGCGACCACGTTGCCCGGCGTCCCGGTGTGGTCGGGGTCCAGCCACATGCGCTCCGCGGCGCGCTGCCCCACGCTCACCATCCGCCCGCTGCCGTCGTCCGACTGGTCGTCGCGGTAGCCCAGCACGCGGTGGGTGTCGCCGGGCAGCAGGTAGCTGCGGAACTCGATGGACCACCCGTAGGTCGCGCTGCCACTCAGAGGCGCGGCGACCTCAGCGTCCAGGTAGATGGCGCCCGACCCGGTGGTGTCGACGCGCACGATGCCGTACTCGGTCCCGTCCTCGCCGATGAAGGTGCCGTTGCCGGCCCATCCTGCGTCCCACCAGGACAGGTCCGCCGAGGTCAGCGCTCGGGTGTTGCCCGGCACGCTGGTCAGCTCGCGGGTGCCCTCCAGGCCGGTCACCTCCGCGTAGAGCTGCAGCGTCGCGACCCGGATGAAGAACTCGTAGGGGTTGCTGCTCGCCAGGCGTCGGTACGCCGTCTGCACCCGTCTCGTGAGGCTGTCGGTGTAGCGCTGCAGCTTCGGATCGAACGCGAGATCGTCGGTGATGCGCGACAGAATGTGGGAGAGGGACTGCATGATGCTCCTGCGAAAAGCGCCCGACGCCCCGCAGAGACATGGGACGCCGGGCGCGGCGAGGAACAGGGGGATAGCGGGTGCTACCAGGTGTACGGCAGGATCTGGTAGTCGATCTCGTAGACGATGGGGGAGTCGCCCGCGGCGGCGTACCACTCGCCACTGAGGATCTCGGCGACGAGGGCAGCGTTCTCGACCGGCGTCACGGAGGTGACGATGTCGGGGAAGGCGTGCGCGTCGGCGGCGGCGTTGCCGAAGCCGTCGTGGTCGACGTCAGCGCAGACCTTGGCGCCGCTGGTGTCGGTGTACTTGGTGGCGAGGTCCTCGCCCGCCGCTGCGCCGTCGTAGGCGGCCGACGCGAAGTCGAGCATGTAGTGGATGCGGGTGGGCTTGAGGTAGAAGCCAGTGCCGGGGGCCGGGACGAGTTCCACGAGGGTCGCGTTGAGGGTCTTGACCTTGGCAGCGGTGATGGTGCCACGGACAGTGTTTTCGTGGGTGTCGGCGGGGCAGGTCGTGCCGAACACGCCGTCGGTCTTGATGAGGGACATGGAGTGGTCCTGGGTGAATCGGAGGGGAGGGCAGACGGGGGTGGGGAGGTGGCGGCGGGCCGCTCAGAGCGGCCCGAGCCGGACCTAGAAGGCTTCGCCGTCGACGTAGAGCGCCGTGGAGTTGAGCCGCCCCTCGCAGACCATCTGGCCGGCGAAGTCGATGTACCCCACGTTGACCCGCTTGTTTCCGGAGACCTGCAGGTCCATGGGCGTGATGCCGCACATGCCGTCGATCTCCTTGTTCTTGAGGAACACCGGCATGATCGCGCCCAGGTCGAGGCTGAGCACGGACCAGGGCTTCGCGGTCGTCGCAGCGCCAGCGTTGGGCAGGTCGCTCGTGACGTACACCGGGCGCCCGTTGATCATGAACTCGGGGAGCAGCACGTCGATGGAGTCGGCCTTGGCGTACCGGACGTAGGGAGCCATGACGGCGGAGAGGTGCGTGGCGGCCAACGTCGAAGCGAAGTCGAACACCTTCGAGCGGTCGGACACGCGCTCCTTCTGCTTGTGGTTGGTGTGCGTGAAACCCAGGCGGCCGTTGTCTCCCACCGAACCGGCGAAGTCGTAGCTGTAGTTCTGCATGGCCGGGACAGCCGAGTACGTGCCCTTGTCGAGTTCGCCGATCGTGTTGCCCTGCGCTCCGATGGCGTCCTCCTCGACCATGCCGTCGGTGTAGTCGCTGCCGTTGAGGTGCCCCCAGCCGCCCGTCACGAAGGCAGCGACGCCGCCCTGGAAGAAGTGCTGGTGGGCGTAGCGCATGACGGCTGCGGCGACGGACTGTCCGCGCCGCGCGATGGCGGCCTTGCTCTCGGCGTCGAGCTCGTAGATGGCACGCTCGACGACGCTCGAGACGAAGGGCGCCGTCACGAACGCAGGATGGAACCGCAGGGACTCGTTCATCCCCTGGCTGCGCAGGTCGATGTCCTCGTAGCCCGTCGGCATGCCCGTGAGGTTGCTGTGCTCGCGGACCTCGACGTTGGCCTGCATGGTCCGGCCACCACCCTTCGTCAGGCCGCTTTCCCCGTACACCTTGCGGTAGCACGCGAAGTACGGGAGCTCCTTGAAGAGCCCGTCGACCGTCTGGCCGATCTGGATCGTGAGGAGGGTAGCGAGTTCGTCGCTGTCCATGGTGATGGTACGGGTGGTCATGCTGATCGTCTCTCTGGGGCTGGGAGGTGGGCCCGGCTACCGGCGGAACTTCGCCGCGTAGGCACTGGCCTGTTTGGGGTTCTGCGTGACCCAGTTGGCCATCTTGACCGGGTCGGCTTGGACGTGGGCAGGGGGACCTTCAGCGCGGCTGGTGCCCGCGCTGCCTGCACGGCTGCGCGCCGCCCGCTGTGACTTCTTCGCGAGGTCTTGGCGACGTGCCTTGGCCTGGGCCTGGGCGGCGTAGAATCGGTTGAGCTGGACCTTGTTGATGGCCTCTTCGAGGCGCCCGCCGGGGTCTTCTCCCGCCTTCTTCCACGCGACGATCACTGCCTTGACCTCGTCCTCGAATCCGGGCTTGGCGAAGTCGTCCGGGTACTTCTCGATGATGCCGTCGCGGCTGGCCTCTCTGCGCGCCTGGGCGGCGTAGTCGGCGATGGGCTTTGCCAGCGTCTCCATGCTCGCCGCGTGCTGGGCCTCGTGGAACTTGCGGACGTCGTTCTCGTCGGTCATGTCCAGGTTCTTGGTGTCGATGGCCTTGCCCGCTTTGATCTGCGCTTGGAGCTCCTCGCTCCCAAACAACTGCGCGAGCCTGGCGCGACTGCGGACCACTTCCTTCTGTGCCGCCTTGGCCGCTGCCGACTCCGCGCGTGCCTGATCGAGGGTCGCCTCTGCAGTCTCGCGCGCCGCGGCGACGTCGCGGTCCCGCTGCTGCTTCATCGCGCGGATGATGCCGCGGGCGGCGGGGGGCATGGCTGCCAGCGTTCTGGCGTCGAGCGTCGACAGGTCGAGGGTGCTCTCTTCGCCCGCTCCCAGGTCCTCGTAGATGCGGTTGAGGTGGTCGTCCGGCGGGTCGGCCTCTTCTTCGACCTCTTCGACCTCTTCGACCTCTTCGGCATCGTCGTCGACCCCCTCTACGGAGTCGGTGACATCGTCGATCTCGTCTTCCAGGTGGTGGTGTCCCATGTGTCCTCGCTACCCGGCGGCCTCGGCCAGGATGTCATCGCCAGCACCGGCATCAGCCGGCATCGGCGCGCCCGGCTGAGCGGCGGGTTGCGCTGTCTCTGCGCCCGCCTCCCCGCCGAAGGCTGTGGTGGTGATCGCCTTGATGAATGCGCCGTCCTTGGCCATGTTGCGCAGCTTCGCGGCGGTGATCTTGTAGTCGGCCTTGCTGGCCATTCCGCTCGGGTCGAATCCGTGCTTCGTCTTGAACTTGCCGCCCTCGGCCTCCTGGGCGAGCATCGCGAGGGTGACCAGCGGCACCCACACCCCCGGCGGGGGCGCGGCGGTCCAGGTCATCTCGCCCTTGGTCATCTCCCACTCCACCTGCGGGAGCGGCTCAAGATCAGGCGGGAGCTCCTGGTTGACGGCGTCGAGGACCCCGTTGAGCTCCTCGGTGAGCGTCTCGACGTCCTTGATCGGGATGGCCTCGGTCGGGATGGGCGCGGCGTCCATGATCGCCTGGCGCTGCTGCTCCACCGCGCTGCCCTGAGCGTCGATCACATCCTGCGGTCCGACCTCTCCGGGCGCTCCACCAGGGGCTCCACCAGGGGCGCCAGCAGGCATCCCTGCGGGGTCGTAGTCGGAGGGGGCGGCGTCGACGGGGGGCTGGTAGGCGGGCATTCAGGACTCCTGAGTGCCTGTTCTACCACCCCCCGACGATTATTGAGCGATACCGGGAGGTTGCAGACTACCCGTTCGGACCCAATCCAGCTGCTGGAACCACCATGTCGCGGGACTCTCCTCCGCGGTCCAGGCTGACGGTGAGTGAGCGATCACCGATCGCCTTCTCGGCCTCGGCGTACGCAGCACGGATGCCGGGGTCGGGGGCGCGCCTGAAGTAGTCGACGCTCTCGCGGTACTCCGCGAACGCCGCCGTACTGGCTGACACCTGCCGACTACCCGCTGTGGCGATTGCGTCCGGCAGGTCGGTGCCGGCCTCGACGACGTTGTTCGCGCGCATCCACTTGCGGCGCTCGGCGGGCGTGTCGAAGGTCCGGCCTGCGCCGTGGTCGTACTCGCCGTACCTGTACCCGTCGACGACGAGGTTGCAGGTGAACACGCGGCGGAACGGTCCGCCGCAGGCTGGGCAGAGGTGCCCCTCGTTGCTGTCGCCGGCCCGGAAGTCCAGGTCGATGGACTGCTCGTAGTGGCATGCGTCACAGGTGAACGGCGCCCACACCATCCCGCTCCAGCGCTTGCCATTGCGGACGTGGATCTCCACCCCGTTGGGCGCGACGCGGACCTCGTCGAGGCCAGCGTCCGGGTGCATCGGCACCGTGGCTGTCAGGCTGCGCGATGCCTGCGCGCCGCAGTCCTTGCAGGGCACCGCGGCGTCGCGGTCATCCTGCGCGACCATGTGTCTGTTGACGTGCCCCTCCGGGCACTGGTACGTGTAGAACCTCGCCATGGCTCCTCCTATCTGGCCAACTCGATGTAGCGCAGCGTGCTGATCGGGATGCGTGAGACGCGGTTGTAGGACTTCGTCCTCACGCTGCCCTTGTAGGCGTAGTAGCCGTTGGGGTCCTTGCCCAGGCTGAGGCCGCTCACGCCTGCCTTTTTCTTGCGCTGGGTCCACTGGGCCCTGGCCGACGATGAAATTCCGTGCTGCGGGCTCCTGCGGTTGCCCAGGCTCCTTCTGCGCCTCTTTCGCTTGCCGGCCGCGGAGGTGAGGGGATCGCTCATGACGCACCACCGGGGCTGCGGCTGCGGACGAACCTCTCCCGGGCCGTGCCCTCCAGCTTCTTCTTCTTCTTCTTCTTCGTCTTCTTCGGGCCTGCTGCTTCCGCGAGCAGGTCGACGGGCCGCAGGTCGGCGAGTTCGTCGCTCGACATGGTCACTTCGCGGATGGTCACGCGACACCTCCAGGCGCGGGTGCTGCTGCCGGGGGCGCGGCGCCCTGCTGCTCGGCTTGCGCCTGCTGCTCTCCGGCGGCCTTGAGCTGCGCCATGAGTTGCTCGATGGCGGGCACCTGCTGGTCGGGTGGCAGCTGACGGATGCGATCGACCTCGGCCTGCACCTCGGGGATGTCGCTGAACGCGGTCTCGACAGCTACCAGCGCCTCCTCAACGCCGGGGCCGCTGCCCGGTGCTCCACTCGGCGCGACGCCCTGCGGGGCTCCTGGCGGCGCTGCCGCGGGTTGCGCCGGGGCGCCGCCGGGCGCTGGGGCGGCCTCTGCCAGCGGGTCGTCGGAGGGTGGACCCTTGCTCTCCTTCTCGGCCTTCTTACGCTTGTCCTCCTCGGCCAGCAGCTTGTCCGGGTCGAGGGTCGGTGGCAGTTGGAAATTCGCGTACACGGCCCGGAGCACGGCGAGCGCAAGCACGGCCATGTGCCCACCCTTGTGGTATTTCTCCCACTGCTCCGCATACATAGGCAGGATCTGGATCAGGTTGGTCCTGATCTCCAGGCGTGCCCCAGGGGTGCGTCCAGCGTCGCTGAACCCGATCTGGAACCACGAGTCGATGTCGTCGGAGACAATCGACACCTTCCTCTTGAGATTGTCGTGCAGCACGAGCTTTGTCGCAGGCTCGCCGTCGCCGTCGCCGTCGTCGTCGCCGTCGTCGTCGCCCTCGGCGGACGATGCGGCCTCAGTGAGGACGTCGTGGCTCTGCTCGTCGGGGTCCTTCTCGTAGTCTGGCCTGTGGGTGGTGCGGGTGATGGGCGCGCTGGTGTCGGCGTCGTCGCCGTCGTCGGTGTCCTCGCTGCCGTCCATGTCGTTGAGCCTGGCCTGCTCAGGACTGAGCGCGCTGCACAGGCCCATCAGGTACATCGCCGCCAGCGTGCGCAGGGTCCGCTCCCAGGACGCTGCCTGGCGGCCGAACTCGGAGTCGGTGAAGTCGCGCTGGTACTGGATCTCCTCAGCCGTGACGTTCTGCCTCTCGCCCATCGCGGAGGGTGACAGGGCGATTGCTGCGGTCAGGTCCCGCTCGACCTTGTCCTCGCGGTCGGTGACGTCGGCGCTCATCCGCTGGGTCTGGATCGGGACACGCACCTTGTCGAGCCCGCCCGCCTCTCTGACGATCTTCGGGTCGATGTAGAAGGTCTCGTTGTCCTTTGCCTCGTTGATCTTGTCCCTGATGTCGGGCGGGATTGAGTCCGGCGACAGGTAGATGACCTTGTCGCCAGTCGCCTTGTCGATGCCGTGGCTGCGGCTCGCGTTGAGCTCGCGCTGCGCCGGCATCAGCTGGCGCGCCGGGGCGATGCCCTGCAGCGGGTACTCGGCCCGAGTCTCGAAGAAGTGAATGTGGATGTTGGGGGTGGGGTCACCGCTCGGGTCGACGAGCGGCATGATTCCGACATGGACGGGCTCGCGGGAGAGTTCCCCCTGGTCGAGCAGGTGGATCTCGTAGCTGCCGCGGTGGACCGTCCCGTCGTCCTCGACAAAGTCATCGACGAAGTTGCACAAGGCCAGCACCCGCACCCACTGGCTCGCCAGGTCGGACGTGTCCTTGTCCGCCGATGCGGTCGTCCTGGGCGAGTCGCCGTAGGCGTGCTCGTCCAGGAAGTCCTGCTTGCGGCACCCAGTCAGGTCGTCCTCCGGGATGCCGAATTCCTCGGCGACCTCGTGCAGGGGGCGCCATCCGACATGGCCGCGGAACCGCTGGTGCCTGACGTCGTAGACCTCCCGGTCGACAACGGCTTCCCAGATCGGAAACACGTTGAGCTCCACGCGCTCATCGGGCGACTTGTGGGTGTCGTCGTGGTTGACCGTGATCGAGAAGCCAACGCCATCGTAGTGGACGCCCTGCCGTACAGCAGAGTCCCACCGCTGCATCTGGTCGAGGTCAAACATCCAGTCATTGAGCGCGAGGGCTGCCTTGTCGGCGTCGCCTGTGGTGGACGGGCGCTCGCTGACCTCGGCCTGCAGCTGCCGTGGGAACAGCTGGGAGAAGTAGGTGCTCGAGGCGGGCTTGATCCGGTTCGTCTCGTAGCGGTTGGTCAGACCGTCGCCGCCCTTCTTCCCCTGGCCCTCCACCCAGGCCCAGAACCTCGTCTCTGCAGCGGCGGCGATCTCGGCGAGGCCGGACTGCTTGCCCTTCCAGTACCGGTCGTGATCGCTCACGATGCTTGTCGCGCGCTGCATGCGTCGCTTGGGCGTCAGGTCGGCCTTGCGGTCGGCCTTGCTGTCGGTGGGCTCAGCGTCGGCTGGTGGCTTCGTGGTGGCGTCTGTGGTCGTCGTGGTCGTCGTCATCGGGAGAGTGCCTGCTGGATAGAGCGGTGGGCGCCCGCCCCCTGTTGTACCGCGGAGAGGGGGCGGACAGGCCGATACTTGCGGGTTTCAGTCGCCGGCAAGCTGCGCCTGCAGATGTTGGCGAGTCCGACGGAGAAGACGTGGTCGTCGTGCTCTCCGTCCTGGCCTTCGAGGCGACCATCGACCTCACGGAAGCAGGTCATCTCCCGGAGCATCTGCATGTCGGGGATGTCCAGAGCCCCTGCGTTGACGTCCGACTTCAGTGTCGAGAGCATCATCTCGCGGCTGCCACCGTTGGTGTTCCAGTCCTTCGGCTTGCCTGTGCTGTAGTCCCGCCACAGGTTGACGCCCTCGTTGTACAAGGTGCGGATGATGGTCTTGCCGACGGAGTTCCCCTCGACGAGCACCAGGGCGTTGTTGTAGACCTGGGCCAGTCGTCCGACCCGGCGGGCGAACTCGAGCTCGCCGCCGTGCTTGACCGCGAGCACTGCGCACAGGCGCCCGGCAGCGTCCAGGACCGACGCGACGGCGTAGTCGCCGCCGTTGGCCCAGCTGCCGTCGACGCCGATCGCATAGACCTGCCCGGCCTCTGGGCGCCTGTAGAACCGCAGTTCGCCGGTCGGGTTGCGGTGGGCCTGCCGGATCGTGATGACCTGGTTGAGCCACTCCAGATCGAACCAGCCCCCCTCCCACGCGAGGAACCCCTCGTCGATGTTGGACGGGTACTCCTTGCGAAAGTCGGCGAGGCCCATCCCCTTGGGGCCCCAGATTTTCTGGTGCCGCCAGTAGATGCGCCCGCGGCCGTCGACGGTCTCGGGGCTGAGGCCCACCGTCTCGGCGTACTCGGCCGCCGCACCGTCGGGCTCCCACCCAGGGGGCGGGCGGGTGTAGTAGTCGGGGTGCTCGTACCAGGCCCAGAAATTGACGCGGACGCTCTGGTCGCCGTCGGCCACAGCTCGGCGCGCGTTCTGCACGATCTCGGCGTACAGGGTGCCGGGCCCGGTCGGCGTCGAGATGATCCGTGTCGGCAGATTGTCGGGCAGGGTGGCCTGGATGGAGGCCCAGTTGACCCTGGCATTGGGCCATTTCCCCATCTCTTCTGCCACGACCTCGTGGTAGGTCCAGCTCTTCGCCTCCGACGAGCCGCCCACGGTCATGTGCGCGATGGCGGCGTCGTTCCGGTCGAAGTGGACGACGCCTTTGTTCTTGTTGACCCGCATCGGCGCGAAGCTGGCAAGGCCTCGTGGCAGGTGCCGGGAGAACACCTCGTACCGGTCGAGCGACGAGTCGGTGGTCGACTGGTGGTTCGTCGCGACCAGGACACGGCGCGGTCCGGTCGCGCTGTGGCACTTCGTGGTCTGGTTGGCCCCCTCCTGAGTGGAGCGGCCAACCTGGCGCCCCTTCACGTCGACGACGAGCGTGATCTCGGGGTCCTCGTAGGCCTCCTGGGCCTGGAGCTGTAGAGGGTGCGGCTGGGAGAACGGGATGGGCTGCTGCTGCGGGTCCTTCGTCTTGATGTGCAGGCGGGACATGTACGCCCGCGCCCACACGGGGTCGTCGTTCACCCGCGCGAGGTACTCGTCCCAGCGTCCATGGAGGTCTTCATCCACCTACGCCTCAGCGGGGCGCAGGTCGGTCACCCAGCCCGAACCCATGCCGGCCTCGATCTCCCTGCGCAGTTCCTCGGCGTCCTTGCCCGGCTCCCCTGCGAGCGCCCGGACAGCGGTGTAGAGCTTGAGGGCTGCGACGTCCCCCTCCTCCACCCGCACGGCGAGCTCGCGCCAGTAGGCCGCGTCCAGTCGCAGCAGGTCGGACCGGGTGAGCGCGGTGGACATCGGGAGGCCGTTGGCCCACCAGGCCAGGAAGCCAGGACGGTCCTCCCACTTGCGCCACTCGTCGGCGTACAGACGGTGACCGACCCACCGCATAGGGATGGTGGGGGGCGGCTCGGTCGCAGTGGCCGGACCGGTCGGGACCTGGACGTACCCGCCGGCAGCGTGGCGGATCACGTCGAGGAGCTCGGCCACGGATCGCCGCCGGGGGTCCCACGACAGCACCGTGGCCACAGCCCTCGCGCGCTCTTGTCGTCGCGTGGGCTTGTACGCACGGCTCATCTTCGGCCGTACCGCGGCCACCGGGCGTTCAGCAGGGATCTGCGGTCGTCCGTGCAGCGGTCGGCGAACGCCTGCCGCGCCCCTACGTGCGCCGGCGGGCCCACCCGCTGGTCGGGGACCTCCACCCAGGACGAGGCCTCGTGTGGCACCCCGACAGAGCACGCACCGCTGAAGCATCCGCACCGCACCGTCTCGTCCTTGACGACGTCATCGCAGCAGGTGCAACGCAGGCTCATGCCTCACCTCGGCGGGCCGGCGCACACGGCAGCACCCGGACCTCCTCGATGAACGACGCCTCGGTGATGGGGTCGACCACCACGACGCAGGTGGGGTAGTCGTACTCGAGGATGGCCTCGCGGATGTACCACGACGCCCGCTCGGCAGTGATGACGCCGTTGTTCCGCAGTCGACGGATGTAGGCCGACGACACGCCGAACGCAGCCCCGATGCGCGTCGGTCCCCACCCCGCCATCTCCCGCCCGTCAGCGGTCAGCCACCTGAGCAGCAGGACGCCGAGTTGTGTCGGCTCTGCGCGGCGGCGGCGCTGGCGTCGCCTCTCCACCGCTGCCTGGCGCGCCACGGTCCTGGCGTGAGCTTGCCGCGTGGCCTCACGCGCGGCCTCGCGCGCGGCCTTGCGCTCGGCCGCCATCTGGCGCTGCTGCTCGCGCCCGGATGCCGAGTCCTCTCGGGTGTCTACACTGGGCGATGCTGTCGACACTCGACCTCCACTACCTGGGGTGACGGGACCAGGGCGCGCGGCGCCACCCCCTCCAGCTCCAGCGCGACGCGCGCCTGCACGGCCAGTCGCCCACCGCTCATGATGACCCGCCCGACCGCGTCGTAGTCACCAGCGCGGACGAGGCGCCGCAGGCGGCGCACCTGTGCCCCGTACTGGGTGCCGTGCCCTGCTGGGTACACGCGCCGACAGCGACGACAGGCGGGTAGCCCTTGGCCGTTGTCGGGCCAGTACAGGGTGCGCGCCCATCCGCGACAACGGGATGCGGCTGGGCACGTCCAGGCCCAGCGACGTAGCGCGCCGTGCTGCCCCCGCGTCGCCTCGAGGCGCTGCCAGCCCGCGTCGTCAAGGCGGGCGTACACGACTGCCAGACTCCCATCCAAGGCGGCTACCCAGTGGACCACACGACCGCTGGATAGCCGCAGGCGTCCCTCGCCACGCCCGGTCGTCCTCGGATGGACATCGCGCTGCAGGCGGCCCACCACTTCGGCCACGGTGATCCGCGGTCGCAGCTCCTGGGGGGCCGCCGACATCTACTTCTTCCGCGGGGTCCGCGGGGGCTGCTTCGTCTGGCGCTCCTCAGCCGCGCCCAGCTGCTCCTCCATGCGGGCGTCGAGCTCGCTGATCGGCGACTCCTTGGGCGTCTCCTCCGGGGCCGACGATCCCATCTCCACCATCGCCTCCAGGCGGGCAAGGCGCGCCAGCAGTTCGTCCCGGTCGGAGTAGGGCTCCATGCCGAGATCGGGCTGTGACCCCTTCCGCTCCTCGCCGAGGCTGCGGACAGCTTCGATCAGGCCGGCGTCGTGCGTCGAGCGCATGGGCATGCCGTCGACATCCGAGTAGACCAGCGGCGCCTTGCCGGACACCTCGATCAGGACGTAAGGAACGAAGAAGTGGCGCATCTTGCGCGCGATCGGGTTCACGCTCTGCTTGGCGTCCTGGCCGACGAATTCGCCGCGGACGTCGTGGTAGGTCCGGTACACCGCGTCGAACCCTGCGTACGCCAGGATCCATCGCCCGCTTCGACGGTGCGTCTTCTGGAACAGGTCTTGACGCAGCTGGGCCTGCACCATGTGCCACATGCGCCCCTTGGTCACCTTGCCCAAGAATCCCGCGGCGTGGGGGAGCCACATCCCCGTCACCACCTGATGGCCTGCGGAACGACACCGCGCGATCTCCTCGGGGGTCGCGCGGTCCTGCGCCGCGATGAAGTCGGAGATCGCCCGATTGCCTACCTCCACGCACTCCTCGATGGTGTCGATCATGGGCGCGACAGCATCGGGAGCGTCGGCCCCCTCGGCCGTCGCCGCCGACCCTCGCATGCGCGCGAAGAGGTCCTGGAACGGCTCGCTGGTCTGGAGGCCTTGGTGGTCGTGCATGGTCACCCCTGTGAGATGACCGAGCGTACCGTTGGCGGTGCTGTCGCGCAACCCAGCAGTATCAACACCTTGCGCGAGCGTCCTCTACGCGACAGCGACCACGCAGTAGGGGCACACATCCGGTGTCATGCACAGCAGCATCGGCACCATCCGCCGGTCGACCCACAGGACGATGACGTGCTGGGGCACGCTGATCATGGGCGACGGGAACACGCGCGTCTTGCCGCGCCCGGCGCAGACGGGTGCCGTGTCGCCGCGGGCATCGGCCACTGCCAGCAGGCCGGCGTACACCGGGGAGGCCACGCGCACCGTCCGCACGGACTCGAGGTCGACGGTGGCGCCCACGGCGTCAAGGAGGTCCTGGACGGAGAACAGGTCGAGGTCGTCGTCGGACATGGGGCTACTCCTCGCCAGGTGGGCGGCAGGTGGTGCAGGTGTCAGGGTGCAGGCACACGTACAGTACGACCGGCAGCTGTCTCTTGGAGAGGTCCTCGACGGAGGCGTTGAGCGGGGCCAGTGTGAGGCTGCGGCGCTTCATCCTGCACCGTCCACCGTGAAGGTCCACCCGCCAGCGGCGAGCTCGGCCTTGATGCGCCCGCCGCCGAACCCGGCGTCCACGCGCTCGTCGCACCGCTCGTTGAACCGTCTCACCCACAGGCACACCTGCTTGTCGGTGAGCTGTGCGCCGACCCGGAAGGCGCGGCCGAGGTTGGACGGGGTCGCCCCCAGCAGGCGGGCTACCTGGGCCTTGGTGCCGTACCCGTGGTCGAGGTTGGCCGCGATGACGACGGCATCGAGCAGGTCCTTGGCGGGCGTCACGCGCCACCGACCTGGGCGGCGGCGTCGAGCCCGCGCAGCACAGTGGTCGCCCACATCTGGTACTCGCTCGTGACTACGTTCGCCTGGATGCAGGCATCGACCAGCTGTGAGGTGGTCAGCGGTCGGTCGCGCGGCCACTCCAGGACGAGGGCCAGTGCCCTGGCCTGCAGCGAGGCGTGCCGGGCCCGCCCCAGGCGGGTGGCGTTGTCGGCGCCGTTGTCACGGAGGATGCCCTGTACCTGGGTGCGGGCGTCGGCCAACCGCACCTCGCTGGGGGCCACGCGCTCGACGTAGCGGAGCAGCCGCGGGCCCCGCAAGTACAGGGTGGCCACGAGGCCCAGTTCGACGACGGCATCGAGCCGCATCAGGTCGGGGACGGTGACCGGGATCTCGCCCGAAGGGAAGAGCGTCTCGACCCGGTCGATGGTGTCGGCCATATCGATCTCGCGGATGACGTCCACGAGGTCGCAGGTGAGCAGGCGCATCGGCGCCTCCGTGTGGTTGGCGGGGGTCACTGGACGCCCCGCAGGTGATCGTAGAGGCCGTCGGAGACGTGCTCTTCGGCGTCGTCGGTGTCCCATCCAGGGACGGTGCCGACATTGAAGCGCCGCCCGTCGGTGGTCTCGAGGATCTCCGCGGCGACGTCCAGGTGGCTGAGGCTCACGGTCCATCCGACGAGGGCGAGGACGCGCCCCATGTACCGTCGGACCTGGACCTCGGCGGCGGGGGTGTCTGCGATGACGCAGGCGTGGTCGAGCATGCCGTGGTCGAGGGGGGTCATCGGCTTTCCCGGGCCGGCGCGATCGTGATGCCGGCGGCCTGCAGCTTCGCGACGAGGTCGTCGATCGCGATGAGTTCCTCGTCGATGGAGCGACGGGCCCACGCCACCGCGCCGGCGGGCGGCTTCCCCGTCGAGATCGGGTCGCACGCGCTGGCGGCGTACCGCTCCACATGCTCCTCGTAGCCTCCCTTGTCGTCGCGACGGGCGAGCCACACGTCGACAGAGGAGTAGCGGGCACAGACACCCACAGCGTCGCAGACGCTCTCGAGACTGGCGCGGTGCAGGACGGTACTGGCGTCGTCGCTGTCGACAACGACGTCGTGGAAGTCGAGCGCGTCGAGCGCCTCCGTCGAGCGGAGCCACTCTTCGCCGTGCGTCTCCCGGCGGATGCCGAGCGTCTCACCGAAGGCGTCGACCTTCGGCCAGTCTTTCCCTCCCCACTCCCGCACGAACAGGGCGTAGGCACCCATGCTGGGGGTGGTGGTGGTGCCGGTCGCGACCAGGATGGCCTCGAGGACCGGTAGGCTGATGGTGGCGGTGGTGGACATGGGTTCTCCTGTGGGAGATTGGGAGATGGGGCCCGTCTCTATGCGTGCAGTCCGACCCGCCGCATACGGGCCGACACCAGCCGGGCCAGCGCGGCTACCTCGTAGTCGGTGAGGTCGTCGGTTCTCGCGTCTGCGGTACGCGCGCAGAGCGTCGTGAACTCGGCATCGGAGATCGGGCGCTTCCACGACTTGCCACGCTTGTCGGCGGCCTGTCGGTCGGCGACGGTGAAGATGGCTGCGTTCATGGTGCTTCCTGCTGTGGGTGTCGGGCTCCGATGCCCTGCACCGAATCGCTGGATGCGACCCGTTGCAGGCCCCCGGAGCGGGGGGCGCCACTCAGTAGTGGTAGACGTCGCCGTCGATGACGACGATGGCCCCGTCGTTGGCGATGTCGTCCTGGGTGATCTCGGCGCCGTCGTAGCTGGCCGGGCAGAGCACCGTCTCGACGGTGGTGGACTCCCCCGCGATGCCGCGCAGCGGCACCGTGACGTCGACCAGTTGCAGGTCGGGGTCCTGCACCACATCGACCGTCAGGCCGACGAAACGGACATCGTCGAACATGTCTTCGATGGCCTGCAGCGCGTCGGACGCTGCTTCGTCCGCCGCGGTCCGGTCGCTCCAGCGCTGCATCATGTAGTCGCCGAGGGCCTCGGCCGAGGTCCAGTCGGCGCCGTCGGGGGTGGTGACAGAGAGCTTGAAGGGGTGGTTGATCGTGGTCGTCATGGTTGGCTCCGTTACGGGGTAGACTCTACTTCCATCCGACGATCTGGCGGACCAGAGCAGCGTGGGGCGCGTCGTTCGCGCTGTACGAGTGCCAGCGCGTGCTGTTCGCGCCGATGTTCGCGATCCCGATGTCGACCGAGCTGTGGATGGTCCCGCTCTTGCCGTACCGGTACACCGCCAGCTTGAACCAGATCGAGCCGCCGACATCTTCGCAGAACGTCTCGATGTACAGCGTGCGGTCGGTACGGGACTGCATCCGCTTCGAGCCGTCGGCGTTGACGCCGACCGCAACGCGATAGCTCGTGCCCCAGCCGGTGTCCTCGGCCCACTCGGGCTCCAGGCCCTTGGACTCGGCGCGGGCCAGCATACGGCAGGCGATCCTGTTGAGTTGCGGCACACTAACATCAAACTTTTCGGCGGCGAGATGTGCAGTTGAGGTCGTGATTTTGGTCGACATCGTGGTGCCTCCGCTGCTGCTCAGCGCCCGGTGATACTCCACCTATAACGGACGGAACCGCCAGTGGTAGTCCACGCAGACCACTATCCTGATCTCGGTCAGTTTCGTGCAGCGGCGCTGGACCCTGAGAGCGACGGCGATACCACAGCTTCCGGGGCACTGACAGCCCTGGGGCTGGTGGCCTCGACGACGGCGTCGACGACGACATCCCTCGCGGCCTCGTCGCACCCCTCCAGCGTGTACGCGCAGCCCGGACCCTCCAGGTAGAGCTGCGCCGCCGACCCGTCGTAGGTCACACCCACGACCTGGCGCAGGTCCACCCACTGGTCGAGCAGCTGGCCTGACGAGCGCACCTGCCCCCTCGCCCAGGGGCCGCCAGCGATCAGGTGAGGGGACATGGCGGCACCTCGACCAGGGCGCTGTGCGGCAGCGGCACCTCGAGCCCATTGAACTGGACGATCCACGGCGAGGTACTCGACGCCGGGTCCCGCTTGCGGGCCTCCAGGATGGTGCCCTCCGTGATCTTGGCGGCGTAGCCGTCCGCCGCCACCCCCGAGCAGTGGGCCAGCTGCCCGTCACGGGTCGCCCGGCACACCAGCCAGTCCCACCCCGTGGAGCGCTCCTGACCGCTGGGCTTCCTCCGGCAGCGGCTCAAGGCGAACCCCCGTCAGGGATGGCGGCAGCATCCATCGCGTGGGCCCAGCCTTGCGCCTGCTGCGTGCCCCCCCTGGACGCACCACGCCCCGGCTTGGCCGGCAGCGTCTCCTCGACGACGTAGGCGCCGTGCGCCCGCTCCACGCGCCCGCAGGCCACGCCGTGGAACGCTGCCCCCTCGGGCGTCGCCGACTCCACCAACACGCGGAACGGCAGCGACAGGGCGGCCCCGCCGCGCCAGCCGTGGAAGCGCACGACCAACCGGTCGCCGACCTTGACCGCGCCGCCGGTCACCGGTAGTCCTCGAGCAGGCTTGGCGCACCCAGCGGGCGAGCGTACATCCGTCGCCACCGCCCGCCGACGGGCGATTGGATGTAGCGCTCGACGGAGCGGTAGCGCTCCAGCCAGACGGTGACGCCGTAGGTCGTCACGATCGGCAACCACGCGAAGCGGACGCGGATCCGTAGATCCGTTGCGCTGGTGCGGACGGTGCGACGGCGACGCCCTCTGCGGGGGGGCGGGGTGGTCCACTGCATCAGTTCGGCCTCCATCGGATTTTGGTGTCGGGCAGCAGCGCCACCTGGCGCGTCACGGCTGCCCCCTCATCTGGCCGCGGGCATCGTCCAGGCGCTGCTGCACCCCGGCACAGACCGACGAGGAGCATTTCGCGACGAGCTCGCACTCGCGCAGGTAGGTCCCGGCGTCCACGGTGGACATCCCGGCTGGGATCCTGGGGCGGGGCGAATCCCCTGAAATGACCCACTTCATCAGGTCCGCCCGATATGCCTCTACCGGGTCGACCGTGGCGACCTTGCGTGGCGGCACCGTGCCACCTGCCCGTTGCAGCGGCCGGCTCATGTACTCCTGGGCAACGTGAACAAAGCAGGCGAACCCTGTGCTTTCGTTCTTCGGCCACGCCCTCCCGGCCTTGTGGTCGAGGAGGTACTGCTCGGCGACGGCCTCGAGGCGCGTCCTGGTCTCGGGCCGCTCACCGTCGACGCCTGCGATGATGGCCAGGCGTGCTCGCCGGTCGCGATCCCGGCCCCCTACGCCGAGGTCCCAGGCGTATTTTGCGCCGTGGACAGCCATCCACGCCACGGCGAAGGCATCGGAGGCCATCTTGTGGGTCGGGTCCTCGTCGCGGGAGCGGGGCGGCGGGTCGGCCACCATCTGCCGGTTGCTGGAGCGGAGCGCGGCCTGGGCTGCCCGCAGCGTCGCTGGTCCCACTCCGGGTCGGCGGAGAAGCTCGGACGGGCACAGGGCCTCCAGGGCGTCCAGAGAGGCAATGCCTGCAGCGCGGAGCACGCTCCACTGTCCGGGGGTCAGTCCGTCCGGTGCCGGAGGTTGCGTGCCCTGCGTCTGCGCCGCTTGGTCGAGGCCTTCGCCACCTTCGGCCGGCAGTGGTCCACGCCGAAGTAGCCGTCCATCGCCTGGGTGCTGTCGCCGTGGAGCACCCTGCGCCTCATCTCCTCCAGGAGCGATGCCGGTCCGGGTTCCAGGAAGAGGTCCGGGAGCAGGTCCGGACTGCCGGGTGACGGGCTCGTCGTCGCGGTCAGTCGGGCCAGGGCAAGTCGGGCTCTCATGATCGGACTCCTCAGACGACGACGACGTGTCGCTGTGTGTGTGTTGTAGATCGTGATCGTAATTGTCTAGAAAGGAACGCGCGTGGGGACCGAAACTGGACCGACTCTGGACCGGCGCTGGACCGGCGCTGGACCGCTCGTGCTGTAGTTTCAGCAACTTGGCGTCGTCTTTCTGGACCGCGACTGGACCGAAGCTGGACCGGTTCTGGACCGCCGCTGGACCGGCGTCATCTTCGCCGCCTTCCTCCTCTTCTTTCGCGCGACGGTCGCCGTGGAAGGGGTCCACCCAGGTCGACGTGGCGCTCATCAGCTTGCGGGCGAGCCGGTCAGACCAGCCCCAGGTCCGGGCCAGATCGCCCCTGCCGGGACGACGACGGTGCCCCTGCTGCCCCTCGGTGCCCTCGTACTGGCGCTCGCGACTGTCCCACCACCGCAGGTCGAAGTAGCAGGCTTCGCGCGGCCAGGGGCGCGGCAGCGTGTCGCGCACGGTCGCCCACCAGGACGACTCCATCCGGTCCCAGTCCCAGGTGCTCATGGCGTGCCTCGCAGGTGTGCGCCGAGGAGCGTCTCGCCGATGGCGCAGCTCACCCGCCAGGCGACCATGTTGCCGACCTGCCTGTACTGGCTGGTCGCCGTCCCCTGCCATGGCCAGTCGGGCATGTCGAAGAGTCGGGCGCACTCCTCGACGCTCAGCCTACGGCGGGCCCACGCTGCATCCTCCACCAACGGACCGCGGTTGCCGACCTGGGCTGCGGTCAGGGTGATGCACGGCTCGTCGGTCAGGTCGCGGTAGGTGCGCTCGTGCTCGGCGTCGGGGCTGTGCGGGTTGGTGCCACCACCGATGACGCGAACGGACATCGACAACGAGCCGCCACCGTTGACGACGGGCGCGGGTTCATCGCCGGGCGTCAGCC
>ERZ890953.204-NODE-204-length-35544-cov-8.355011_pt1 | contig 35544 bp, 33 predicted proteins | sample MGYA00521264_ERZ890953 | MGnify/ENA primary metagenome ERZ890953 (study PRJEB32303, sample SAMEA104408629) | aquatic metagenome | biome: Brackish water; feature: Chemocline; material: water | place: Baltic Sea | collected 2014-10-26T21:54:00 | depth 200 m ...
GTGACCCGCGGCGCCTGCCGTCACCACCAACCCGCTCAGTGCCGCTCACCCCCGGTGTTGGTGAGCGACTGGGCGGGTGAAGCCAGCCGGTTGCCGCTCAGCCCCGCCGCAGCTTCACGGTCACCGCCCCCAGGGCCAACCCCACCAGCCAACACAGGCCGATCAGGGCCGCGACCACCACCTGGGAGATGACGTCGGGGGGCGTGGTCAGGGCCGCGAGGGTGAGCGCTCCCGCGGGCATCAGCATCGTGGCGATGGTGGTCCACCGCAGGGCGACGTGGGAGCTGCCGGCCACGAGCCACACCACCGGCCCGCAGGCTCCGACGACGCCGAGGGCCAGCTGCGCGGAGGCCGCCATGCCGGCCGCCTGGGTCAGCTCGATGGTGATCTCGGACCCTGGGACGGCGAGCTCGCCCAGCACGGCCGGCAGGACCAGCCATCGGCCCATGACCAGGCCCAGGCCGAAGCCGAGCCAGCCCACCGACCCGAGCAGCGCTGCCGCCTTCCATGAACGATCCCGGGACAGCAGGAGCCTGGCCGCGGCCAGCATCCCAGGCAGCGCCAGCCAAGCCGTGAGCAGGCCTGCGCCGCGCAGCTGGGCTCCGAGCTGATCCTGGGGGGCCGTGATGACCAGCCGGGCGAGCTCGAGCTGGGGCAGCAGCAGGTGCTCGAGAGCCAGTGCGCCCAGGCCCACCCCGATGAGGGGCGCCGTGATGACGCAGAGCAGGGACAGGAGCAGGGGGGGCAGGGGAAGGGGCGAGCGGGCAGGGGATGCCGCGCCTGGGTTGCGCCAGGCCAGCACCGCGAGCACGAGCGTCACTGCGCCACCTCCCACGGCCAACGGGATCGCCAGCAGCAGCTCGAGGAGGCCCATGGAGTTCTCGGGTCGGGGGTGGGTGGCGCGCAGCACCTCTGGCACCCTATTCCGTCATGGGTGTCGCCGACGGCCGCGCGACCGCCGGCAAGGAAGCTGGGTTGTGAGCCAGCCTGGCTCTTCCATCTGATCGCTCCTGGACCCCCATCGAGCCATGCTGGCCCACTTAGGGGCCTGACGTCTGCAGCTGCGCCGCGGTGGGCCTACCTGGGCTCGAGCAGCTCGATGCTGGCGCCCGGGGCGGTGCGGAAGCTGCTGCGACCCTGGCTGCGGTCGACCAGCAGCGATCCTGGCAGGCCGCCCTTCTCGAGGTCGCGGCGCAGGCGCTTGAGCACCGTGGTGACCGCCTTGCGGTCGCTGGGGATCTGGCGGCCCCAGACCAGGGGCATGATCACGGCGTCGGGCAGCGGGTCGCCGGCCGTGTAGGGCGCCGGGGGCGAGAGCAGGGCTTGGAGCAGGTCGTAGCGCACGCCGGGGATCCAGGTGGTGACCTCGAGCTCCTCGCCGAAGAACAGGGTGATGCTGCCTCCGGATGGCACCAGGGGCTGCAGCAGGACCCGGGACGGGAGCTCCACGGGCAGCTGATGCAGGGTGTCGCGCTGGGTCGCGGCCACCTCGACCAGGCGGTAGACCACCCGTGCGTAGCCGATGCGGGCGTCGGCGGGCAGGGGGCGGGTGGTGGGGGCCTGGACCGGGATGCCGTCGATGCTCACGCCCTCGCGGAGGCTCGCTCGCCAGCTGCGACGGTCGTGGGGATCCAACCGCACCAAGCCGGGAGGCCAGCTGGGGATGCGCAGGTCGTCGTCGGGGCTCCCGCCCAGGCTGAAGGGCTGGTCCGTCAGCGGAATCACCCGGGGCAGCTCGGCCAGATCGGGGGGGGCCGCCTCGCGGCGCAGGGCCCAGCTGGCCGTGGCCAGGGCCGGGTCTTCGTCGGAGTGCACCACGAAGCTCGCGCCGGGAAACTGGATGCTGTCGCCGGGCTGCAGGGCTTGGTTGTCCTCGACCTCGGCGTCCTCGATCCGCACCGAGGAGCGGCCGACGCGGACCAGCCACAGCCCCTCGAGGTCGCGGTAGATGAAGGCCGCTCGCCGGCTGGCGGTGGCGTCCTGCAGCATCACGTCGGAGGCCAGGCTGCGGCCCACGATCACGCCGCGGGGCCCGATGGGGATGCGCTTGCCGGTCTCGTCCTCGAGCCAGGCTTGTGGTGGGATCTCGGTCATGGTGATCCTGGCCTATCGGATTCCCGCAGGCCAGCAAGGGCGAGGGGCGGTGCTGCCCAACGAGGGCGTGCGCCGACGCGCCCTCAGGAGGGCTTGTGCGCCGTGATGGTCGCCGCTGCCACGTAGTCCTCCAGGCCCCGGCCGGGGGCCCACTGCTGGATGAAGCCGCGGCTTGCCGGGTTCAGGTCGATGCGGAGCCCTGCGAAGCCCTGGGCCGTCAGGACTGCCTGCAGCTCCGCCACCGTGGCCGCGCCCGCCACGCAGCCGGCCAGCAGCGCGAGGTCCTGCTGGATCTCGGGGGGCAGGGGCTGCAGGGCGACCACGTCGGAGATGGCCAGGCGGCCGCCGGGCCGGAGCACCCGGAACGCCTCGCGGTAGACCGCGGGCTTGTCGGCGCTGAGGTTGATGACGCAGTTGGACATGATCACGTCGGCGAAGGCATCGGGCAGGGGCAGGGCCTCGATCTCCCCCAGGCGGAACTCCACGTTTTCCAGGCCCGCCTGGGAGGCGTTCTTGCGGGCCAGGGCCAGCATGTCCGGGGTCATGTCCACCCCCACCGCGCGCCCGCTGGGCCCCACGGCCTGGGCCGCCAGGAAGACGTCGATGCCTCCGCCGCTGCCCAGGTCCACCACGGTCTCGCCTGGGGCCAGGCTGGCGATGGCCTGGGGGTTGCCGCAGCCCAGGCCCAGGTTGGCGCCGTCGGGCACGGCACCCAGGGCTTCAGCATCGTAGCCCAGGGCCTGGGAGATCTGTCCGCTGTCGGGCTGCCCGCCGCAGCAGCCTGGGCTGCAGCAGCCGCTGCCCTGCTCGCGGGCCACGGCGCCGTAGCGGTCGCGGACGACTTCGCGGACGGTCCTGGGATCGATGGGGGACATGGCGGCTCCTTTGATAGTCTATCGTCGATAGACGATGGGATGGGCTCGAAGAGAGGCGCGCCGCAGCGCGCCTGGGGGGGCTCAGAGGGTGGAGATGAGGGCCTGGATGCGGTGGATGACCGAGCGGTCCAGGCAGTAGCAGGTGCGTGGACCGTCCACCTCGCCCTGGATCAGGCCTGCCTGCTTGAGCACCTTGAGGTGCTGAGAGACCGTGGACTGCGCCAGGGGCAGCAGCTCCACCAGGTCGCCGCAGATGCAGGCCCGCCTGGCCGCCAGCACCCGGAGGATCCGCACGCGCACCGGGTGGGCCAGGGCCTTGGCCAGGCCGGCCAGCTCGGAGTCGGTGGGCAGCGCGTCGCAGCAGCTGTCGTCGGTGGGCGAGCAGCTGGAGGCGGGGCAGCAGCGTGTGGGAGCGGGAGGGTTCATCGTAAACAGACGATTAGTCACGTCGGCTACCCAGGGCAAGGGCCTTTGTGGCCCGAGGCCATCGCGGGGATAGGTGCCGCCCATGTCTCCCCGCCTCGGCCCACGCCGCTTCGAGCCCCCGACCGACGCCGTTGTGGTGCCCCCGCGCGCCTACGACTGCCCGCAGTACGAGGCCTGCTTGCTGCAGGCGGGTCGGGCTTCCTGGCGCTCCTGGACCTGCAGGGGATGCCCTCGCTGTCCTGATGACGCCCGCCTCGAGATCCTGAAGTCCAGCGAGCCCCCCAGCCGGGCGGTGCTCCGCGGGGCTGGAGGGGGCTAGCGGGACAGCGAGTCGAGCAACGCCTCCACCGCGCCCGCGGCATCGTCCACAGGGCAGACGCTCGCGGTGTCGCTGGAGTCTGCGCCGAGGGCTCGGAGCAGGGTGGACCACCAGGCCCCGTCGATGAGCACCAGGGGCACGTCGCCCATGCGCCCCGCCCGGGCCAGGTCCAGGGCGCGCAGCACCGTGGCCACGGTGTCCAGATCGCCGGGGAAGGCCACCAGCGCGCGGCAGCGCTCGAGCAGCAGCAGGTCGCGCAGGGCGGGGTGCTCGAAGCGGAAGCAGAGCCTGGGCTGAGTGGTGGCGTGGGGCAGGGGCTCGCCGGGCTGCGCGGCGTGGAAGCCCGCCACCGAGCCGCCGGCCAGCCGGGCACCCTCGGTCACCGCGGCGCCGATCCCGGGGCGAGCGGTGGTGGCCAGGCGCCAGTGGCGCTCCTGCAGCGCGGGGTGCACGGCCAGGGCGCGGCCGAGCTCGCGGGCCTGGGCCAGGACGGGGTCGCCTTCGGGGCGCGGCTCTCCCAGCACCACCACCAGGCCCTCGATCCCCTCGTCCCGCAGGGTGGTCTGCACCTGCTCGGCCGCCAGCAGCAGCCGGGTGGGACGCAGCTCGTCGCGGGCCAGGAAGGCGGCGTCCAGGCCCGCTGCCACGGCCAGGCTGGGCGCCTGCGGGGTGGCGGAGAGGGGCTGGGGCGGGACGGGTTCGGGGGCGGCGTGCGACGAGGCCTGCTGCATGCCGGGCGGGTCCAGCTGGAGCACCACGCCTTCGCGGGCCAGCTCGCAGTCCCAGCCCAGCTGCTCCCCGATGGCCAGGCGCATGGTCTCGGAGGAGTCGGGCTCGCCGTGGTTGAGCCAGGTCTTGGTGGGGGCCTGGCCGAAGCCTCGGAGCCAGCCCAGGGCCTCGTCCTGGTCCGCGTGGGCCGAGAAGCCATCGATGCGGGCCACCTCGCACTCGATGGGGACCCAGTCGCCGTGCAGCTTGATCTTCTTCTCGCCCCGCACGATGTTGCCGCCCCGTGTACCGGGTGCCTGGTAGCCCACGAACAGCAAGGTGTTGCGCGGGCTGCCGGCCCGGGCGGCCAGGTGGTGCAGGACCCGTCCGCCGGTGAGCATGCCCGAGGCGGAGATCAGGACGAAGGGCCCGTCTTTGCCGTTGAGCCGCTTGGACTCCATGGCGGTGCGGGTGTAGTGCACCTCGCGGCGCAACGCTCCCATGTCGCCCTCGGTGAGCCTGATGTTGTCGTGGAAGGGCCGGTACAGCTCGGTGGTGCTGATGGCCATGGGGCTGTCCAGCACCACGTCGACCTCGGGGATGCGGCCCTGATCCATCAGCTGGTGCAGCGCCCAGAGCAGGGCCTGGGCTCGGCCCACGGCGAAGCTGGGGATCAGCAGCACGCCGCTGCGGGCGATGGTGCGGCGGGCCACCTCGGCCAGGGCCTCGAGAGGCTCGGTGTCTTCGTGGGCCCGGCCGCCATAGGTGGACTCGAGGATCAAGTAGTCCACGGGCTTGGGGGTGTAGGGCGGGTTCATCACCTGGTCGTCCGGGCGGCCCAGGTCGCCGGAGAACAGCACGCTGACCTCGCTGTCCTCGAGCCTGGCCATGGACGCGCCCAGGATGTGGCCGGCAGGCTGCAGGGTGAGCTCCAGGCTGCCGCCGATGGGGACCGTCTGGCCCCAGGGGATCGTGTGGAAGCGGCGCACGGCCTGCTCCGCATCGCCCTGGGTGTACAGGGGCTTGGCGGGCTGGTGGCGGGTGTAGCCCTTGCGGTTGGCGCGCTTGGCGTCTTCTTCCTGGATGTGGGCGCTGTCGGCCAGGATGAGCGCGGCCAGCTTGCGGGTCGCGGGGGTGCAGTAGACCTTGCCGCGGAAGCCCTCGCGGACCAGCACAGGCAGCCAGCCCACGTGATCCAGGTGGGCGTGGGTGAGGACCACGGCGTCGATGTCGCCGGGGGGGATCTCGAGCGCCTCCCAGTTGCGGCGGCGCAGGTGCTTGAAGCCCTGGAACATGCCGCAGTCCACGAGCACGCGGACCTCGCCTGAGGTGACCAGGGTCTTGGAGCCGGTGACCGTGCCGGCGGCACCGAGGAACTGGATCTGCATGGGGCTCTCGGGGACTTTGGGGAGGCCTTCGCGTATCCCGGCCAGGCCGACCTGTGGCTGTGCTCACCTGGCTGTAGTGGTGCTCACACGGCTTTCAGTCGCCTTTCAGTGGCCTTGAACCTGGGTGATCGCCGGGATTAGCTTCGGCGCATGGGAAACCCCTGAACCCCTGGAGATGCCCATGTCCCGCTCGTCGAACCTGCCGCTGCTCTTCGCTGCGCTCCTCTCTACCGTCGCCAGCTCCACCGCCTTCGCGGCCGACGACTTCCGCGTCTCCCCCACCGGCGGCCTGTATGGCGGCGGCTACTTCACCCCCGAGAAGAACGCCCTGAACTCGGGCTGGACCATCGTGGGCCGCTTCGGCCTGCAGCTGCGCCCGGTGCTGGACGTCGAGCTCGACATGGGCTGGGTGCAGTCGGACACCAGCCAGTTCGGCTACCTCTACAACCTCCTCGATCCCCGCATCAACGCCCTGTACCACTTCACCCCGGACCACCGCTTCGACCTGTTCGTGGGCGGCGGCGTCGGCTTCCAGAACATCAAGGTGAACCGTCCTTCGGTGGCCCAACAGTCGGGCGCCTTGGACATGGCCCTGTACGACAACCCGTCCAAGGACTTCATCGCCAACCTGGGCCCGGGCGTCACGGTACACCTGCTGGGCCCGCTGCACCTGCGCACCGACCTGCGCTGGCTGGGGAGCTTCGGCGGCGACTCCACGGAGGCCAAGTCCGACATGTTCCAGAACCTCGAGTGGACCCTCGGCCTGGACCTGCGGCGCGAGGCCGACGACGATCCGGACCACGACGGCCTGGCCAACAAGGTCGACGACTGCCCGGACGAGCCCGAGGACTTCGACGACTTCGAGGACACCGACGGCTGCCCCGACTACGACAACGACGAGGACGGCGTGGTGGACAGCGCGGACGACTGCCCCATGGACCCCGAGGATCGCGACGACTTCGAGGATCGTGACGGCTGCCCCGACCCGGACAACGACGGCGACCGCGTGCTGGACATCGACGATGAGTGCCCCATGGACCCCGAGGACGTCGACGGCTTCGAGGACGCCGACGGCTGCCCCGACCCGGACAACGACGGCGACGGCGTGCTCGATGGCAACGACGAGTGCGACGGCGAGCTCGAGATCGAGAACAACTACCAGGACGAGGACGGCTGCCCCGACGAGGTGCCCAAGGAGGTCGTGGCCTTCACCGGCGTGATCAAGGGCATCACCTTCGAGACCGCCAAGGACATCATCCGCCCCTCCTCCGAGAAGATCCTGAACCAGGCCCTCAAGGTCCTCATCGACTTCCCCGACGTCCGCCTGCAGGTCCAGGGTCACACCGACGATCAGGGCGAGGACGACTACAACATGGACCTCTCCCAGCGGCGCACCGAGTCGGTGGTGCGCTGGTTCGTCGAGCACGGCATCGACGGCGAGCGCCTCGCCCCCCGCGGCTACGGAGAGACCATGCCCATCGCCGACAACGCCACCAGCACCGGCCGCGCCCAGAACCGCCGGGTGGAGTTCCAGCTGATGGACCAGGAATAGGCACACAGGGCGCGTCACGCCCCCCACCCCTCGACGCGCCCGCGCCCGCTGCTCTTCGGAGCGGCGGGCGTCCTGGCTTCAGGCCCTTCGGCCTGGGCTCACCACACCCGCGGCAGCAACCTTCCCGTGCGCGCGGCCCAGGCCTGGTACTCCGGCCCGAACTGCTCCTGCAGCATGGCCTCCTCGTCGGGCAGGCGCACCCCCAACAGCAGGGCCAGGGCCAGGGCGGGCGCGGCGAGCATGACCATGTTGGCGCTCAGCAGGCCGGAGCCCAGCACGATGAGCGCCCCCGCGCTGTAGATGGGGTGCCGCACCCAGCGGTAGGGGCCCGTGGTGACCAGGGCGTGGTCGCGCCGCAGCTCGAGCCAGGGCGAGAAGTGGGCCCCCAGGGTGGCGTGGGCCCAGGCCAGCAGGCCCACCCCCAGCAGCGCGGTGACGTAGCCCAGCCAGCCCACCCACTCCGGCAGGGGAGCCTGGGCGAAGCCCAGCAGGGGTGATCCCAGCCACAGCACGGCGGGTATGGCCACGGCCGCGGTCATGGTCCGGGTGAGCAGCAGCTCACGGCCTGCGCGCAGGGCGCGTCGCTCGCCGTCACCGCGCCGCCGGTACACCACGCGCACGGCCAAGAAGCCGACCAGGACCATCACAAACAACATTCGTGCCATGAACCCTGGCATGGTGCTCCCTGGGACCCGGCTACTCCTCGATGATGCAGCCGGTGCGGGGTCCGGTGTACACGGCGCTGGTGCGGCCCATGCCCAGGGCCCGGGCGTTGACCCGCTTGGCCTCGTGGTCCACCCGGAAGCGGGCCACATCGGGGCTGACTCGCACCCACTCACGGCAGAAGTCCTCGTCGCGCTCCATGACGAACAGGCAGGAGCAGGCTTCCTGCGCGGCGAAGCCGGAGCCCAGCCGGAACAGGCTGCTGGCGTACTCGGGGACCTGATCGGTGTGCTCTTCTTGGGTGCTGACGGGCTCGAAGTTCCGCGGCGTCTCGTCGACGGCTTGCGGGTAGTCCACCAAGGCCAGGGCCAAGCGCAGGGTCTCGTCGTGACTGTAGCTGCCGTCGCGGTCGTCGCCGTTTCGGGCCACCACCAGGCCCGCCTGGGGCACCACGTAGATGGCCTGGCGCCAGTGGCCCAGGGCCGCGAAGCTACCCTCGGGGGCGTGGGGCCAGGGCAGGTGGTCGTGGCCGACGGCGGGCACGGGGCGGTTGAGCCAGAACATGCGCCCCTGCACGGCGCTGCCGTCGTGATCGATGGGCAGGGCCTCGAAGGCCGGGTTGACCTGAGTGGACCACTCCACCCAGCCCGGGGGCAGGAGCCGCTCACCGCCCCAGCAGCCGTCGCCCAGCAGCAGCAGCCCGAAGCGCGCGTAGTCCCGCGTGGTGGCGTACAGGTAGGACGAGCCCACGTAGGTGCCGGCACCGTCACGCTCCCAGACCGCCGAGCCCATGCCGATGGGGTCGAAGAGCACGGCCCAGGGGAAGTGCTCGCCGTACTGAGGCGTGAGCGCGGCGCCGGCCGCGGCGGAGACCACGTTGCTGTCCCCCGAGGAGTACATGAAGGTGCTGCCTGGCGGATCCCGCAGGGGGTGGCCGGCCACGAAGCCCGCCATGTCTGCCTGGCCCTGGCCGTAGAGCATGGCCAGCACCGAGGACTTGGTGGGGGGCTGGCCTTCGTAGGTCTCCCGCCAGGCCCAGCCTGAGGCGAACTCCATGGCATGCCGCACCGTGACCTGGCAGCTGTCGGGGCTGGAGACCTCGAGGTGCTCGCAGATGCTGTCTTCGACCGCCAGCAGGCCCCTGTGGACGGCGGCGCCCACCATGGCGTTGGTGAAGCTCTTGGCGGCGGACCAGGACAGGTGCGGCATCTGGGCCGTGTAGCCGTGGTCGTAGCGCTCGTAGATGATGGCGCCGTCGTGGATGATCACGATGCCGTCGGTGCGCACGCCGTGGCGCTCGGGGGCGTCCCAGTCCAGATCGGGCGGGAACAGGTAGGCATCGAGGGCGGCGATGGCGGCGGGGTGCTCCCGGGCGTAGTCTACCGTTCGGTTGGCCCAGGTGTCGCCCGGCCAGGTGCCCTCCGGCGAGCAGGCATCCGGATCGGGTGGAGGGAAGGTCTGCTCCTGGATCTCCGGCCCCTCGGCGGCCTCCTGGGGCGCTTCGTCGGCGACGGCGACCCCGGCTGTGAGCAGGGACAGCAGGAAGAAGGGCAGGTGTGTGCTGGTCATTGCAGATGCCTAGCCTGTCACCATCCCCTCGTCCCGGGAGAAGGCCAGGTCGTGGAGGCGCTCGGTCACCGTCGGGTGAGGCGGAGGGGGATGGGCAGCCTGTCGCCACCTCCCGGTCCCGTCCGTGCTAAGCCATCTCTCACGCCGTGAACATCCGTCGCTGGCGAACTCCAGCCAGCCACAGGAGCGCAGCCCATGCTCTGGTCCATGAAGAAGCGAGCCTACCGGGTCAACCAACGCGTCATGAAGGCAGCCTCCTTGATGCTGCCCTTCCCCCAACCCGTGGTGCTCAGCGGCCCGGGCAGCGTCGCCAAGCTGGCCGAGAACATCAGCATCCGGGGCCTCGAGCATGTCTTGGTGGTCACCGACCGGGTGCTCGTGGAGCTGGGGCTGGTGGACGGCCTGCTCCGGTCCCTCGAGGAACACGGGGTGCGCCACACGGTGTTCGCCGAGGTCCAGCCCAACCCCACCATCGAGAACGTGGAGCAGGGCAGGGCGGTCTACCGGGACAAGGGCTGCGACGGGATCGTGGGCTTCGGTGGCGGCTCGCCCATGGACTGCGCCAAGATCATCGGGGCTCGGGTGGGCAACCCGTTCATGTCCGTGCGGATGATGAAGGGGCTGTTCAAGGTCTTCCTGCCCATCCCGCCGCTGTTCTGTGTCCCCACCACCGCCGGCACCGGCTCCGAGATCACCATCGTCGGGGTCATCACCGACGCCAAGACCCACGAGAAGTTCGCCATCAGCGATCTCAAGCTGACCCCCAAGATCGCGGTGCTGGACCCAACCCTGATGGTGGGGCTGCCCCCGCACATCACCTCCAGCACCGGCATGGACGCCCTGACCCACGCGGTCGAGGCCTTCATCGGCCTCAACGGCAGCCCCTACACCGACGAGAAGGCGCTCGAGGCCACCCGCCTGATCATGGCCAGCCTCGAGAAGGCCTACCTCGACGGCTCGGATCTTCAGGCCCGCACCGACATGGCCCTGGCCTCGCTCTACGGCGGCGCCGCGTTCACCCGGGCCTATGTGGGCTACGTACACGCCATCGCCCACAACATGGGCGGCCTGTACGGTGTCCCCCACGGGCTGGCCAACGCCATCATCCTGCCCCATGTGCTGGAGTTCTGCCGCCACGACGCCCAGGCCAAGCTGGCGGCCCTGGCCCGCGCCGGCGGCATCGGCAGCCCTGGCGAGGACGAAGAGGCGCTGGCGCGAGCCTTCATCGAGCAGATCAAGGGCATGAACCAGCGCATGGGTATCCCCACCACCATCGCGCAGCTGCGGGCCGAGGACATCCCCCTCATCGCCCGGCGCGCCCTGGCTGAAGCCCACCCCGAGTACCCGGTGCCCACCATCATGTCCCTGGCGGAGTGCGAGGCGCTGGTGCGGGGGCTGTTGGCCTAAGGCCCTTCGTCAGTCGCAGTCGCTGCGCCCGCTGCCGTTGTCCTCCACCCTGCTGTCGCCATCGACGAAGAAGGTGTGGGCGAAGGTCAGGGCGTCGACCTGGCACAGGCTGGCGTTGCCGTAGACCCCCAGGCCCGCCCCGGCGAGCCTCAGGGCGGGCATGCCGTCCAGGACGCGGAGCGCGTCGTTGTCGAGGATGTAGAGCCAGTCCGCCACCGACGCGAGCACCGGCAGGTCGATGCGCACCAGGGCTTGGTTCTGGAAGATGTCGAGCTGGTCCCCCACGGTCACCAGGCTGGGCATGGCGATGGAGCCGAGGTTCGGGTGAGCTTGGATGAACAGGGCCTTCCCGACCGACGCCAGGCTCGGCGCTACCAGGGAGAGGAGGACCTGGTTGTCGTTGATCACCAGCTGGTGGGACACGCTCGCGAGGGCCGGCAGCGCGACGGCGACCAGGGCCGGATTGCGCTCGATGTGGAGGTCTCCTACGGACACCAGGCAGGGCAGATCCAGGCGGGTGAGCCAGGCCAGCCCGTTGATGTCCAGCTGGCCGCTGACCTCCCGGCACTGGGCCGCGGTGCCGAGCTCGGCCTGGGTGCTCACGCGGATGTCACCGTCGCACAGCGCGCTCTGCGCACACCGGGCTTCGGCCTTGGGGCCCGTGGCGTCGTCGCCTGGACGCTCCCGGTGGCATGCGGACAGCAGGAGCAGGAGCAGGGCGTGGCGCAAGCGGGCCTACTCTTGCTGCTGGGCTTGCGGGCCCCGAACGCGCGCCACCAGCTCGTCGCTGAGGCACCCGGTGCGCTGGAAGTGGCGCATGGCCAGGATGGGCTGGGTGCCCCAGGCGGCCAGGGGGCGGCCCGCGAGGGTCCCGGCCCAGCGCGTGGGCTCGTAGGCCGCGAGGTCTGCGGCGGTGGCCCCGTCGCGGATGCGCTCGAGCAGGGCGATCAGGGTGTCCAGGGAGTTCATCTTCATGTAGGGGCAGGTGGCGCAGCCGCCCATGGCCGAGCAGCCCTCGCTGGCGGCCACCCCTGGCACCACCACCAGCTCGCGGTCGTCGGTGGTGGCCACCGCGTCTTCGGCGACGGGGAAGATGATCTCCACACACAGGTCGGCACCGCCCGCGGCGCGGTGCTGCAGCAGGCGGGCCTGCACGGCGCGCACGATGCTGGTGATCATCCCGGCTTCGGTGCCCAGGATCACCGAGATGGGCTCGGCGGGTTCGGCGTCACCGGCCACGGCGGCGTCCACCCTGGCCAGGATGAAGTGCAGGATGTCCGAGGTGGAGCCCACCACGCCGCGGCCCTCGGCCTGGGCCTCGAGGGCCAGGTCGAACATCTCGCCGGGGACCTCGAGGTGTGCGGCCACCAGGGCCTGCTGGTAGTCCGCGCGGATCACCCGGGCGACCTCGGCGCCGAAGACGTCGTGCACGATGCAGTTGCCGTCGGGGAAGGCCTCGAAGCGCTCGAGCGCCGCGGCCACCATGGCGGGGGTGACGTCGGGGTGGACCTGGGCGACCTGCGCTGGGCTCATGGCGGCCAGGCGGCGCAGGTAGACCTGCAGGTTGCGGCCCATGTAGGTGTCGGGGCCGAAGCGGATGGCCACCTCGGGCACCTGGGCGACGGCCTGCAGGATGCTCTGCAGCGCGTTGGACGAGGTGCAGGTCAGGGTGGGGATCTGGACCTCGGCCCGCGCTTTGACGTCCAGCCCGGTGTTGATGTAGATGACGTGCAGGGCGTTGGGCACGGCGGCGGCCTGCTGCAGCCAGGCGTCGTAGGCCGGGGAGGCGGCGGCCTCGGCCAGGGAGCAGCCGATGGGCTCGGTGGCCACCCGGTGGACGGGAACATGCGCGAGCCCCTGGGCGTCGAACACGGCGCGCACGTTCTCGGACATGAAGTCCACCCCGAGCACCACCACCCGCCGGGCGCCCTGGTCGAGCATCTCCATGGCCCGGTCAGCCATGGCGAGGGAGTCGGTGACGGAGCTGTGGGGCCAGGGCGAGGCCGCCAGCACGCCCTGCAGCTGGGGGTCCATGTAGAAGTGCGCGGCCACAGCCGTCCCGGTGGCCTCCAGCAGTCCCGTGAGCCTGCGTACGGCGAGCTCATCGGGTAGCAGGTATTCGGCCTGGGTGCGGGCGAAGGGCCCGCGGGGTTCGAGGGCCTTGGCGCGGATGCGCAGAGCGGGGAAGGCGCCTTCGCGAGGTAGGAAGCCCATGCGGTCCTCCAGCAGAGGGGGCAGTGACGCGCGCCTGCTATCACGGCGACATCATCGGCGCTGAGCGGGCGGCGGCGTGGATTCGGTGTAAGCTCGGTGCATGCTGTGGCTGCTGCTCCTGCTGGCTTCCCTGACCTTTGCGGCCTCGCCCGACGAGGTCGTGGCCCGGGTGGCGGCGGTGGAGCCCTACCGTCAGATGCGTCACGAGACGCGGGCGCCCAGGCCCTCCGACGACGACATCCGCAAGGCCGCCCAGGGCACCATCGTCTCGGGGCTCTCCGGCAGCACCGGCTGGGGTGTGGCGGTGCTGCCGGTGCCCATCGGGCAGCTGTGGGCCGGCCTGAACGACGAGACCCGGCACCCCGGCTACACCGCCACGGGCTTCTCGGTCATCGTCAGCGGTCGGGCCTGCGCCTCGGGGCGCATGGTCTTCCAGTTCCTGCCCATCCCCATGATCTCGGATCGCTGGTGGGTGAGCACCCTGAGCCACAACACCTCCGTGTCCCGTGACAGCGGCGGATCGGTCCGCGAGCTCTACTTTCGCGGCCACACCGACCCTGCGCTGGTCACCTCTCCGGCCGCCCGGAAGCTGATGGTGGACGCCGAGCCCATCGGCTCCACCCGCGGCGGCTGGTTCCTGGTCGCCATCGACGCCTACACCACCTACGTCGAGTACCACTCCATCACGGATCCCGGTGCCGGGGTGCCCACGAGCCTGGCCAACAGGCTGGCTGCCAAGGGCGTCCGGGACACCATCGCCGCGATGGAGAAGTTCGCGAAGGAGGGCAGACCCGTATGCCCCGTCTACTGATTCCACTCCTCTTCGCTCTGCTGTTGGCGGCGGGCCCGGCCCTGGGCGACGACACCTACGCCTGGCTGGAGCCGCCGGCCGAGCAGCAGCTCGCCGCGGATCTGACCGAGATCCCGGTGGGCATGGGGGCCGTGTTCGTGCCCTCTGTCACCGGGCCCGAGTACGAGCCGCCCGCCATGCTGGTGTCGGACTCCGAGGTCGTCTCCGTCCCCCTGGGCCAGCGCTTCCTGGTGCAGCCTGGCCAGTACGTGGTGGTGGTCAGCGCCGGCAGCCCTGCCCAGGGCGTGAGCCAGGCCATCGAGGTGAAGGAGGGCGAGACCACGCTGGTGCCCGTGAGCTGGGGCGCTGTGCGCATCGAAGTCACCGACGATCACCGCATCCCCCACCGCGGATCGTACGAGATCATCAGCGCCGAGACCCGCGAGGTCATCGGCACCGGCTTCGGCGCCGACACCCTCCAGGGCGAGATCCTGCAGACCTGGCTGCTCAAGCCGGGGCTGTACCGCCTGGTCAAGGTGGGCCGTGACTTCCGGGCGCTCAAGGACTACGCCACGGTGCACGTGCCCGAGGCAGGCTTCGTGCGCTACCGGCTGGTGATCGACGAGGACACCGGGGAGTTCCTGGGCGCGGGCGTGCTGCTGCCCGATGAGTTCGGCACCGGCATGCGCCCCGATCAGCGCTGGTTCCGATCGGTTGTGCTGGGCTTCGACGGCTCGCTGGTGAACAGCCAGAACGTGGTGGGCGCCGTCAACCAGACCCAGTACAGCGCCTCGGCCTACGCCGACGCCCAGGTGGCGTTCACGGCCATGCCCCACCAGTTCAGCTCCCTGCTGCAGATCGAGGAGGGCGTCAGCCAGGTCATCCCCCAGGAGGGCTCGGCCCAGCCTGTGCTCAAGGCCACGGATCGCCTGCGGGCCGACCTGCTGTACACCTTCAGCCTCGAGGGCCGCACCGGGCCCTACATCCGCAACAGCGCCGACTCCCAGGCCCTCCCCACCCAGGTGCTGGTCACCGAGGACAGCACGGTGATCATCACCGACCTGGACGGGGTGTCCGAGACCCGCGATCTGTCCGCCAACCAGACCCTGCGGACCGCCGAGGCGGGCTACCCCACCCTGCTGCGAGAGGGCGTGGGCATCAACACCAGCTTCCTCGAGAAGAACCGCAGCACCAACTTCAACCTCCGCCTGGGCTACGGCATGCGCCAGAACCTCTACGGCGGCGCCCTGGTGCTGGATGACATCGCCAGCACCGATGAGTTCGAGTACCGCGAGGTCGACACCTGGTTCGAGCAGGGCGTCGAGGCGACCATCGTGGCGTCGCTGCGGCTTCCGGGCTGGGTGGTCTACGCCACCGATGTGGAGCTGTTCGTGCCCTTCCAGTCCTTCGAGCTGCGGACAGGCCCCGGCGAGGATCGCATCCTCCCGGCCGTGAGCTGGCGCAACACCCTGAGCGTGCGCCTGACCCGCAACCTGGCCTTGAACTACTACCTGAACATCGTCTATGAGCCCCAGGTCCTCGACAAGCGGCAGGTCGAGCAGAGCCTGGTGTTGCGGACCTCATGGGCGGTGTTTTGATGAAGGTGAGCGCCATGATGATCCCCCTGCTTTTGCTCCTGGGCTGCGTGTCCAAGGGCGACCATGAGCTCATCCAGGTGCAGCTGGACGCCACCCGTACGGCCCTGAGCGCCAAGAACGCGTCCTGCTACGAGGGCATGGATCAGCGCGACGCCCAGGTGGCGCGGCTGGAGCGCGAGCTCGAGGCCACCCGCGCCCGCTTCGTGGGCCTGGACGAGCGCCACCAGCAGCTGCTGGGCGAGGTGGAGAGCGCCCGTGCGGCGCTGGCGGAGCTGGTCACCACCTGCACGCCTCCCCCCGACCCGCCCCCCACGCGCAGGCGCGGTCGCCCGCCGGAGCCGCCCGAGCCGCTCCCACCCCTGGTTCAGGCCACGGTGCAGGAGGTCCAGGAGGCCCTGGCCCTGCGCTCTCGGAGCCTGTACGAGCTGGAGCAGGACCAGGCCGCCCACCGGGCGTGGACGGTGGCGTTCGCGCCGATGCTCAACGAGGGCCGCCTCAGTCTGCACCTCAGCCAGGGGCAGACCATGGTGCGCGTGCCCACGGTCCAGATCTTCAACGAGGGCCGAGTCTCCATCTCCCCGCGGGGCGAGCTGCTGCTGCAGGCCATGGCCAAGGCCCTGCGGCCCACCGCGGACATGCACATCCAGGTGGCGGCGCACACCGACGATCTCCCTCTGCACACGGCCGAGCATGCCTCGTCATGGGAGTTCTGCTTCGACCAGGCCCTGGTGGTGGTGCGGGCCCTCGAGGAGGCCGGGGTTCCGGCCCACCTGAGCGCAGCGAGCTTCGCGGGCCAGCTGCCCATCGACAGCAACGAGACCTTGGTGGGCCGCCAGCGCAACCAGCGCATCGAGCTCACCCTCCAGCCCATCGTGGGCGGGGCGACCGCGCCGGTAGAGGCCCTCCCGGCGGGTGAGGACCCGGTCCCGAGCGTCCAGGAGGCGCCAGCGGAGCAGCCCGCTGGTGATGCGCCGGGTGGCGACTAGCCAGCGCGCTGGGCTGCTCTCGGCCGCCGTGGTGCGGCTGGAGCGCCTGCCGTCGTGGGCCGAGCGGAGCCTGCTGCTGGCGGTGGTGACCGGGTTCTACCTGCTCTACATCCCCATCAACCGCTACTCCACTCAGCTCGAGGCCTACCACCCCGAGACCTTCATCGACCGGGCCATCCCGTCCACCCCGGGCTGGATGTACGTCTACGCGGCGGTGTTCATCACCGGCTTCATGCCCGTGCTGGTGGTCCGGCCGCGCAGCCTGTTCCGGCGGGTGGCCGCGGCCTACGCCCTGGTCCAGGCCGTGGCCTTCGCCTGCTTCATGCTGGTGCCGGTGCACATGCAGCACCGCCCCCTGGACATGGCCGTGGTGGACTTCCCCTCGTGGGGGCAGCGGCTGGCGTACTACCTGGACACCCAGGCGGCCTGCCTGCCCTCCATCCACGTCACCCTGGCGGTGCTGGCGGCCCTGTGTACCTGGAAGGCCGATCGCCTGGCCGGGGCGGTGGGGTTCGTGCTGGCGGTGCTGGTGGCCACCTCCACCCTGATGGTCAAGCAGCACTACCTGGCCGACGTGGTGGCGGCCGCGGTGGTGGCCGGGGGCGCCTGGGTGCTGGTGGTGATGCCGTGGAAGCCGTCACGCGAACAGCGGGGACCGCTGCACTTCCCACGCTGGATGCCGAGCCTGCTGCTCGTTCCTTACGGGGCGGTGGTCCTGGGGCTCTACCTGCTCTACCTCGCGGGCTGGTGGCCCTGGCTGGAGGGGTAGAGCACGAGCCTTAGCGCTGCTCGAGGCTCCGGGTGGTCCAGGTGACCGCCACGCCTGACAGCCCCTGGGTGTCCAAGGTCACGTCGGCCTCGTAGTCCCGGATCTCGTCGGTCAGGAAGATGCGCAAGCTCTGGCCCAGGGTCAGACCCTCGAGGGTCAAGCCAGCGGAGCCCGCGTGGCCGGGGGGCTCGGTCTGGGTGATGGTCAGGTTCCTGCCGACGGATCCGCTGGGGGCCCCGTGCAGCAGATCGAAGCTCAGGAAGCTGTCGCCGGGGTGCCCCGAGCCGGCGGCGCAGGTCTCCTCGAAGGGGTCGACGTCCACGTAGGCCTGCTGCCAGTCGCCTGTGCTCCAGGCGGCGGAGTCGGGGACGCAGGGGCCGCCGGCCGGCCCGTCCGTGGTGTCCGTGTCCGCGGTGTCGTCGAGGCCGGTGTCGTCGGTGGGGGCGCTGTCGTCCCCACCGGTGGGGGTACAGGCCAGCGCGCATGCCAGGATCAGGCAGAGCCAGCGCGTCGGGGGGGCGGTGGGCTTGCTGTGGGCTCGCATCGCGATGCTCCTGAGGCGTGGGTGGGGTCATGGGGGCCGGTCGGCGGGGCCGGGTCGAGGGCTCCGGCGGTCTCCATTACCTGTAGGAGTGCGCCCGTCCCGCATCGTTGATCACTCTCCAGCCAGGCTCTGGGCTCCTGCTCCTGTAGGCAAACCCCACCCCCGCCGCGCTTCCCTGTGTCGAGCCTTGGCCTTTCGCGATAGAAACAGCAGGTGACGAAGCAAGAGCCCCGTTCCCCCGCCGTCTCCCTGATGTTCTCGGGCGGGGTGGACTCCACCACCGCGGCCCTGACCCTGGCCGAGCGCTACGAGCGAGTCCACCTGCTCAGCTACGACAACGGCTACGGGCACACCAAGATCCAGCGCACCGCCGACCGGGTGCGGGAGCTCGAGCGCCACGCCGGGCCGCGCTTCTCCCACCTGATCGAGTCCATCCAGCCCCTGTTCGACCTGCTGCTGATGGACAACCTGCGGGCCGAGTACCGGCGCTGGGGGTCGGGCTTCGTCTGGTGCCTGAGCTGCAAGCTGGCCATGCACAGCCGCAGCATCCTGTACAACCTCGAGCACGGCGTGCCGGTGATGGCGGACGGCTCGAGCTCGTCCACGGGCGAGATGGTCGAGCAGAGCCTGCTGTCGCTGTACATGTTCCGCGAGATGTACGCCGAGCACGGCATTCGCTTCACCACTCCGGTCTACACCATCCCCCGGGAGCAGGAGATCGAGGGCCTGCGCAAGCGCGGCTTCCGCATGGGCCTGCGCATCCGCGACCGCTTCCTGCGGGTGCAGCCCAAGTGCCGGCCGGGCGAGCTGTACTACCTGCCCTTCCTGCTCTTCGATCAGCCCCCCATGCACGACGAGGACAAGGTGGCGGCCTACCTCGACGAGAAGCGCGTGGTGGCCCGGGCCTGGATCGAGCAGCGCTGCGCCGAGCTGGGCGTCCCCTCCCACCTCCCCGATCTGGACTGACCATGGGCTGCTGCAACAAACACCGCGACGGCAAGCCCATCCCCAAGCGCCGCTACTACGCGGGCATGGCCGCCCTGGCCGGCACGCAGCTGGGCTGGCTGGCGGTCACCTGCGCGGTGGCGGTGCCGGTGCCCCGCTACCGCAAGCTGATCCCCTTCCAGCTCGAGTACTCCCGCGACGTGTTGCGCTCCATCTGGCAGCGGGAGCGCATGTGTGTCCAGGGCTTGGCCGGCGGCCCGGGCGCGGCCTGCTCCTGGGAGCCCGACGCGCCATGACCTTGCTCGATCCATCGATCCGGGGTGACTTCCCCGCCCTCGAGCAGCGGCTGCGGGGCCGGCCCGCGGTCTACCTGGACAGCGCCTGCACCACCCTGCGCGCCGAGCCGGTCATCCAGGCCATGGTCGAGCTGCAGCGGGGCCCGCTGGGCTGCCACGGCCGCAGCGCCCACAGCTTCGGCCGGGCCACCAGCCTGGCGTACGAGGGCGCCCGCGAGGTGGTCCGCGGCTTCTTGGGGGCCCGCGAGGCCCGCGAGATCGTGTTCGTGCGCAACACCACCGAGGCCATCAACCTGGTGGCCTGGAGCTTCCCCTGGCGTCCGGGCGACGCGGTGCTCACCACCGACCTCGAGCACAACTCCAACCTGCTGCCCTGGCAGCGCCTGGCCCGGCAGGGGCGGGTGGTGCACCGGGTGCTGCGGGTCGACCCCGCGGCGGGACTCGATCTGGCCGCGCTGCAGCGGCGCCTCCAGGGGGTGCGCCTGCTGGCCCTGCCCCACGTCTCCAACCTCTTCGGCATCGACTTCCCCCTCGCCGAGGTGGTGCGCCTGGCCCACCGCGCCGGGGCTGTGGTGCTGGTGGATGGGGCCCAGGGCGTCGCCACCCATCCGGTGGACGTGGCGGCCCTGGGAGTGGACTTCTACGCCTTCTCGTTCCACAAGATCTTCGGGCCAGGCGGCGGCGGCGCGCTCTACGGTCGCGCAGAGCAGCTCGAGACCCTGCGGCCCTTCCTGGCCGGGGGTGGAACCGTCGAGTCGGCCACCTACGACGACGCCCGCTTCGAGCCCCTGCCCATGCGCCTCGAGGCCGGCGTGGGCAACTACGAGGCCGTGGCCGGCGGCGCCGCGGCCATCCAGTACCTGCAGAAGCTGGGCCAGCGACGCCTGCACCGCCACGTCGTGGAGCTCAACCGCATCGCCACCCAGGGCCTGTCCCGGATCGATCGCGTGGAGATCCTGGGTCCGGCGGATCCAGAGAAGCGCGGCTCCATCTTGAGCTTCCATGTGCGCGGCATGCAGGCCGAGGGCCTGGCTCGCATGCTGGATCACAGCGCCGGCATCATGGTGCGCCACGGCAAGCTCTGCGTGCACGCCTGGTTCGACGCCCAGCGCGCCCCCGACGCCATCCGCGCCAGCTTCTCCGCCTACACCACCCCCGACGAGGTCCAGCGCTTCGTGCGCACCGTGGCGGGTGGCGTGGACATGCTGGGCTGACGGTCAGCGCAGCTCGTCGAGCTCCCAGCTGCGCGGCTCCCACTGCGCGACCCCCGCGTCCACCAGCCCGTGGAGATGCTCTCCCTCGACCGCCAGGCGCAGGATGCGGGGGGTCTGGGCGTCGACGCACTCCATGGGATCGTCCAGGGATGCCGAGCAGATCCACGCCCGGTCTTCGAGGGGGTCCAGGGTCGCCCACACAGCCAGATCACCTAGCCACACCGGGCCGATGTGGGGCATGATCGGCCGCTCGGGCTCCATCACCTGGCGCTGCTGCCAGTGCTGGCCCTGGTCCTCCGATCGCGCGATCACCGCCCGCGACCCGCCGTCCACGAACCCGTTGGCCGCCAGCAGGAGGCTGCCGTCGGTGGCCGTGTGCAGGGCCGGGTGCTCCACGCGCCACCAGTCCCGCTCGGTGTCGGGTTGGTCCAGATCCACCGCCGCCAGATCGCCCCAGGTGGTCACGTCCGGCGTGATCTGCGCCTGGCCCACCAGCACCTCGCGCTCGTGGCGGGCCTGATCGCCGCTGGCGCCCGCGGCCACGGCGACCATCAGCCGATCCCCCTGCAGCACGGCGCTGGCGTCGGTGGGGAAGCTGTGGATGTCCCGGTGGGAGCTGACGGTCCAGCCCTGCCCGTCGAAGCGTGCCAGATCGATGGTGACCTCGCCTTCGCCACCCTCGGCGCCCGCGGAGGCCACGCCGTTGAGGTTGCGGGGGTAGGCCATGAGCAGCTCGCCAGCGTCGGTGACCTGCAGCGCGGCGCGCCAGTAGGGACCCACCGCCGAGACGGGGGTGCCGATGTCGTCCCAGCTCAGGCCATCATCGGCGGTGGCCAGGCAGCGGGGGCACCAGAAGCTGTCCAGCTCGTCGGGCTCGAGCAGGATCTCTCGGAAGCACAGCCAGGCACGGTCTTCGCCCAGGGACGTCATGCTGGGGGCCTCGACCGCGATGGCGTCGGGGTCGGACACCCGCGCGCCGTCCAGGCGCAGCTCGCTGCGCTGGCCGGGATCGTCCAGGGTGTGCAGCTCGGCCCGGTGGCCGCCCGCCAGCGCCAGGTCGGCCAGGCCGGTGCGCGAGGTCTGGGGCAGGTCTTCGACGAACAGATCGTGCTGCACCAGGCCGTCGGCCCAGGGCGCCGGCAGATCCCACAGCGCCGCCAGGGTGGGGGCGACATCGGTGAGCAGCAGCGGCTCGTCGTAGGTCTCGCCAGCGCGGACACCGGGCCCCAGCAGCAGGAAGGGCACCCGTCGGCAGCCGTTGCAGGCGCAGCCGTGGTTGCGCCATGGGGGATCGTCGGGGGCTTCGGTGTGCCGGCCGTGGTCGGCGACGATCATCAGCCAGGTGTCGTCCTTGTACTCGGGCTGCTCCAGGATCCAGGCCCAGAGGTCGGCCAGGGGCGAGTCCAGCCAGCGCACATCGTCCAGGTAGGCCTTGTCGTCGCCGTAGTGGCCCGAGCGGTCCACCTGGTGCAGGTTGAGCAGCGCGAAGCGCAGGGGCACCTCGCGCATCTTCTCCTGCAGGGCGTTGATCACCGCCCGGTCGTCGCTGGCGGGCTGATCCTCGTTGCCCTGCTGGCTGACCCACACGAAGTCGGCGCTGTGGATGAAGCCCGAGCCTGGCCACAGGCTGTGCACCACCGGCTGCACCAGCTCCGTGTTGGCCATGACCACCACCTGCTCGCGCGGGATGCCCGTGGCCTGGCGCAGCAGCTCGGGGAGCACGGGCAGGTCGGGGCGGTACAGGCCTGGCTGGCCGTCTACGGGGTAGTTGGTCACCGCCTGCCGCACGCCGCTCATCATGGCGACGTGGGCCGGGGTGGTGGTGGTGGCCGCCAGGTTCCAGGCCTGGGTGGCCCGCACGCCCTGGGGGACCAGCTCGTCCCACACCCTGGGCATGAAGGACCAGGGGTCCTGGCCCGTTGCGCTCGAGGGGTCGTCGCCCAGGGACTCCTCGAGGCGCACGCCGTCCATGACCACCACCAGCACCGTGCCGGAGACCGCGAGGGGGTCTCGGCGGCAGGAGGGCAGCGCCAGCGCGGCCAGCAGCAGTGCGAGGGCGGGAGCCCGTGGCATGCTCCATCTCCGGACTGTGAGGGGAGGCTGGGGCCAAGGGTATGGGATCCGAGCGGTGTTCGCGGGGGATTCTGGGCTGCCCGTCGGGTGGGAGGGTGCCCGGACCGCCATGGGCCAGCGCTGCCCGGTCATCGCAGATTCGGCGCTGGGGCGCCGGGCGGGGGTGGTGCCTGGGTGGGGGGCGCTGGCGGGCTGGCCTGCTCCACGGCGCCGGGGAAGGCGCTGGGCACCCGGGCGTTCCAGTCCAGTCCCAGCTGGCCCGCCAGGCCGTAGTGGGAGGGCCAGGCAGCGTCGGCGGCGATGCCCGGGGGACCGTAGCCGCTGGCCAGGATGGCCCGGGCCAGCTCCGAGGCCATGGCGCCGTAGCCTTGCCAGTTCATGTGGCAGTAGTCCAGGAACAGCTCGTCACCGGGGATCCCGTCGGGGCTCAGCTCTTCGGCGTAGCCCTGCAGGTCCACCAGGATGACCAGCTCTCGGCCCGCCGCTTCCTCGCGGATGATGTCTTCGAAGCTCGAGCGACAGCGGTTGCGGGGCGCCAGCTCCAGGGCTTGCACCAGGTGCTGCTCGGCGGCCTCGACCCGGCCCAGCTGCAGCTCGGCCAGCCCGATCCAGCGCAGGGCGTCGGCGGCGTGGTCGCAGCTGGCCAGCAGCTCCAGGGCGTCGGCCGCGCGGCCCTGCTGCACCAGCGACCGCCCCGGCCCCACGCAGGGGTCTTCGCCCGCCGGGTGCGCCCCGCCGGCGGCTCGGTCGTGGCCCTGCTGCAGGCCTTGGTAGCGGAGGTTCTGGGGGAGCGTGGCCAGGAACAGGGGCACGCCCTGGGCCTCACTCAGGTCGATGATGGCGCGCAGGTTGCCCCGGAACTGGGCGGCCAGGGCCTGGTCGTCGGGGTCCTGGAGGGTGTACAGCCCGCGCCCCTCCGAGCCCGCGGGGTCGGCCAGCAGCTTGGTCAGCAGGCGGTAGCCTCCCTGCTGGTGGAGCAGCTCGCGCAGGCGGGATGGCGCCAGGGTGCCTTCGTTGTTGCAGGTGGCCACCAGCAGGGCGTCGGGGTCGTGGGGCAGGACCTGCTCGGCGATGCGCAGCACCCGGTGGGAGTCCTGGCCGCTGGCGCCCAGGTTCACGATCTCGATCTCCGCGTCGGGCGCCAGGCCTGCCAAGCCCGCACGCAGGAAGGAGAGCATGCCACCGGGTTGCTCCTGCGCGTGGTCCTGGTGGGCGTAGGGCGCGCCCATCAGGAAGGAGCCCCCCAGGGCGAACAGCCGCCACCGATCGCCCTTGTCCACGGCGAAGCGGCCGGGCACGCAGACCTGGCGGGCGTAGGGGGTGGTGGCCCAGGCCTCGCCTTCGCGCTCGAACAGCGGCTCCTCGACAAACTGGACCTGGTCGTCCCGGCGCAGGGTGTCCAGCTGCTGGCGATCCTCGAGGATCTCGATGGCCAGGCTGACCAGCGCGCCCGAGCCGAGCAACGCCAGCAGGGCTGTGCCAGCCAGCAGCAGTCGGGCGCCTGTGCCTCGGTGGGTCATGGGACTCCTTCTCCGACCGACCTCGTATCCGCTCGGGGCGCACCTGCTATGCCGCGGGGCCGCCTGGCCTTGGCCTTGGTGGTGAACGTGCTCACCCGCCTCTTCGCTGCCCGCTGCGCGTTCGGCTCGGTCGGACGATGGTGAGATCTGTGCTTCAACCGGCCACGCCCTGGCCCCCGCGGAGGTTCGTGATGTCCGTGAACTCGCTGGATGTGGTCCCCTTTCGCCGCTCGCCCCCTGGGGTCGCTGGCTACTCGCCTCAGCTTGTCGGTGCGCTCATGCTTCGCTGGCAGCAGCTCCACAGCGGGGACGGCTCGCCCGGCGCCCGTGCGCGCCACACCCTCCCCGACGGCTCGCCGCGCTTCCTCAACCGCCTGATCCTGCGCGATGAGGCCATCTACAGGGAGCACGCCCACGACCCCATGGACTGGCACCCCTTCGGTGCGGAGGCCTTCGCCGAGGCGCGCCGCAGCGCTCGGCCGCTGCTGCTCTGGGTGGTCGATGGGCGGTCCACCTCTACACGGGGGCCGTGGGAGCGCGTGTTCGGTGACGTGCTCGTGGCCAGGGCGGCGAACCAGGCCTATGTCCCCGTGCTGCTGGGCTGCGAGGAGGACGCCGAGGAGATCGAGCGCTACCTGAGCGCCGCGGAGCTGATCCGTGGCCGCCGCAGCGGCAGCGCTGTGCTCTGGTTGACCCCAGGCCGAGCCCCCTACGCCGCCTGGAGCGTCGAGGATGACGAGCGGCAAGCCGTCGAGGGGCCGGGTCCGCTGCTCGCGCTGCTCGAGGCCCACAGCGAGCTGCCAGCGCAGGCCTCGGTGGAGCGCTGCTCAACGGGCAGTCGACCTGGCTGTGGTGGCATGGCCAGCATGTTTGGAGGCGAGGATCGGGTGCGACTCGAGGCCATCCTCCACATGGCGTCGGAGCAGCTGATCCCCCACTGGCAGATGTACCTGGGCCAGCCCGGCGATCGCGGCGCCATCTCGCCGTCTTTGGTGCGCTTCGCCCTGCGGCATGGGGATCGCGCCGATCGACCCGCGCTGCTGCGCTGGGCGCTGGATCGCCTCGATGAGCAGCAGCGTGGAGCGGGCCGCGATCACCTGGGGGGCGGGTACTACCAGGGGTGGCAGGGCCCCGGCCGCCTGCCCCGGAGCTACGACAAGGAGCTGGCGAGCAATGCCGATCTTGCCCTGTGCTTCCTCGAGGCGTGGGAGCTGTCGGGCCGCAGAGACATGTTCTGGGCTGCCGAGGAGGTCCTCTCCTTGGCCTGGGGCGAGCTGCGCTCGGAGTTCGGAGCCTTCCACGCGGCCCTGCGCCGTCCCCCCGAGGCCGTGGATCCCATGCGTGACCTCAGCTGGACCCCGGAGGAGCTGCGCACGGCGCTGGGCGAGCCTCTCTTTCTGCTGCTGAGGGACAGCCTGGTGCTTTGGGACGTCGGCGGAGGCCGATCCCTGGTCACGCTCCCGCCTGCGAGCGACAGCACGGAGCAGCGCGGCGTGCGGCGGACCCACCTCGAGCATGCCCGGTCCCTGCTGGCCGAGCGCCGCCTGCGCCTGGACTCCAGCCGGGTGGATCCCCGGGTGCTGCCCGGCGCCAACGGCCTGATCGTGGCCGCCCTGGCGCGCACCGCGCGCAACCTGGACCACATCGGGCCCGACGCCCGCACCTGGCTCGACACCGCCCAGCGCGCAGCTGACAGCACCACCCAGCTGCTGTGGCATCGCGGTCGTCTGCTCGAGTCCTTCTACCACGGCATGCGCCAGCCGGGCCCAGCTGGCTTCCAGGACCATGTGCAGCTCGCCCAGGGTTTCCTTGAGCTGTTCGAGAGCACCGGCCAGGTGAGCTGGCTGCGCATGTGCTTGGCCCTGGAGGATGCCCTGCATGGGCTCTGGGCCAGCCGTCACAGCAGCTCGCCCGAGAACGGGGGAGTCGGGCCGAACCCGTCCCTCGACCAGCGGCAGCAGGCCGAGGATGCCGCGGCTTGGAGCGTGTTGTTGACCCGCCTGGCCACCCTGCTCTCCGATCCCCAGCGGCGAAGGCGCGCGATGGCGATGTTGCGGCCATGGTTCCCTCAGCTGGAGGCGAACCCCTTGGGGCATGCTGGCTTGTTGGCCGCGGCCGAGCGCCTGCTGGCCGAGCCCCAGGTGCTGCTGGTGTGGAGCCACGACGACGCGGCCCGTCGCGCCGCCTTCCTGGGTGTGTTGCGGAGCGTGGGCGCCTCGGGGCGCGAGGTGGTGGTCACCAGCGAGGGCTGCGACCTCGAGGCGCTACCTCAGCGCCTGCCCATCGCGGCTCACCACCGGGCCGGCGCCCAGCGTGCTGCCGCCTATGTGTGCGGTTCCCGCGCCTGCTCTCGCGGTATCGAGACCCCCTACGCCCTGCAGCGCTTCCTGTTGGGTCGGTCCATGCCCTCGAGCGATCCGCGGGCGGCCTGACGAGTCACCCAGGTGGAGGGGCGGGCTCCGTGCCCACCCGGAGCAGGCGTTGTGGATCAGCTGCCCACGAAGCGGGCCACCAGGCTCCGGGCCAGGTCGAGGTCCCGGGTGCCGTTCACCAGCACCGTGCCGTCGGCGAAGATCAGCAGCTCGTGCTCGGCGGTGGCGAAGACGACGTGGTCGTCGCCGAGGTCCACGGAGCCTGCTCCCTCGAGGCGTGCGGCCAGATCGGGCAGGCCCAGTGTGATGGGCTGGGCGGGGGTGACCTGCACCGCCTCTTCGCCGCACAGTGTGGTGGCGGTGGCCACTCCCGAGGCCCGCAGGAAGGGGAACGTGCGCGCACCGCAGCACGGGCAGGCGGGGTCGCGGGGCACCGTGATGGTGTGGAACCTCCCGGCCCAGGGGTCCAGGCTGGTGAGCCGGCCCGCGTGTTCGTCCTGGCCCACCAACAGGCGGATGGCCATGGCCACCTGCAGGGACGCCACCATGACCGGGGCGGAGGCCAGCACGCCTGCGGTGTCGCAGGTGGCCAGGGTGCCGGGCTCGGGCGGATCGGGGAAGGCGCAGCGCAGGCAGGGCCCCTTGCCGGGGACCACGGCCATGGCCAGCCCCTGGGTGCCCACGGCCCCGCCGTACACCCACGGCAGGCCGGCCTGAACGCAGGCGTCGTTGAGGACGTAGCGGGTCTCTACGTTGTCGGTGCCGTCCATGACCAGGTCGCAGCCACGCAGCAGGCCGCGGATGGTGCGGGGGCCGACGCTGACCACCCGGGGCTCGATGGTGATGCCGGGGTTGATCTGCCGCAGCCTGGCCGCCGCAGCCACGGCCTTGAGCCTGCGTTCCTGGGCGTCGCTGGGGTCGTAGAGCAGCTGCCGCTGCAGGTTCGTGAAGTCCACCCGGTCCCGGTCCACCACGATCAGGTGGCCTACACCGGCCCGCGTCAGCAGCTCGGCCTGCACCGTGCCCAGGGCCCCGCAGCCCACCACCAGCACGCGGGCAGCGGCCAGGCGCTGCTGACCTTCGGGGCCGATCTCGGGGAGGATGCGCTGACGGGCGTAGTAGTCGGACATGGCGGAGTGCTTCTAACCGGGTTCAGTAGCTACCCACCCAATCTCGGAGACCTTCGGTGAGCGACACCTCCAGCCCCCCACCCGCGTCCGCGGCGTCCTCTGCCCGCGCGAGCATCACCACCTCGGCCATCATGGCGGGGATCTGCGCTCTGAGCCCGGTCCCATTCGTCGACGATCTGTTCATCGGCGCCATCCGACGCCACGCCGTGCGCCGCATCTTTCGCGCCCGGGGCAAGGAGCTGACCTGGGGCCAGGCGCGGGCGCTGACCCGCACCCACCGCAACCTGCTGGTGGGCTGTCTGCTGGGGGTGGTGGTGTACCCGATCCGGAAGATCTTCCGGAAGGTGTTCTACATCTTCGCGGTGAAGGAAGCCGTGGCGGTGGCCTCGCGGTTGCTGCATCAGGGCCGACTGGTGGAGCATGCCCTGGCTTCGGGCTGCCTGTCGGTGGACGAGCTGGGCGCCAGCAAGGAGCCACTTTCCCGGCTGAACGTGACCATCCAACAGACCTGCGATGAGGCGAACACCGACTCCATCCTACGGATCTTCGAGGCGAGCTTCGCTGGTGGGCGAGCCTTCCTGCGCAGCCTGGGTCGACGTGCCGTGCGCATCCTGCGGGCCCTGAGCGTGATGCGACAGCCCGATGCCGTGGACGCCCTCCCCGGCCAGCTCGAGGGCGAGCGGGAGCGCGGTCTGCTGGCGGATCTGCACACGGCGCTGCTGGGCGAGGAGGTCTACTTCGCGGTGTTGACGGCCAGCTTCGATGAACGCTGGGCCAAGGAACTCCAGGCCGGCGAAGCGCCGCAGCTGACCGGAGGCGAGGAGTAGCTCCACCTCAGGATGGCTCCCCAGCCCGCCAGTCTGCAGGCCCCTATCAGGACCCTCACCAGCAGCGAGGCCGGATCTGCACCGAGCTCCAGCAGCGTGCGTGCCAGCTCCCACAGCCGCAGCATGCGACCGTCCATCAGGCTCGCCAGCGCCAACATGGCCAGGGCGACCACCAGCCAGCCCCTGGCCTTCGCGCCGGGCTCCAGCAGCGCCTTGCCCGCGATGGTGATGCCCAGCATCAGGGCTCCGAAGCCCTGGGTCGCCAGCAGCAGGGGGGCGAGGCTGGCCAGGCCGGGCGACCTGCCATCACGGTGGGCGCAGGCCGCGACGATGGCCGCCAGCACCAGCCAGTGCTCCGCCGCCAGCAGCCTGTTCAGGCTCTGCAGCCCCGGCAGCAGGCTCAACGCCAGGGCCCCCAAGAACAGACCCATCACCGCCGCCAGCCCTCGGCGGTGCTGGCGCATGGCCAGCCACACTCCGATGCCCGCGGTCAGCGCGAGGGGTGCGGCGTCGTGGAACATCCACCAGTCCAGGATGGTGTCCAGCATGGATGCGAGCAGGGGCCCGAGGGCTCCGGAGACGAGGTCAGGGGTTGCAGCGCCGGCGCGTCACCTCTCGAGGTGCACCTGTTCTAAGCACGCTAGCGGGCGTGTCCAGCCAGAGGATTCGCGGGCTACGTGTCCACCACCGGGGGGGGACGGGAGCCTTCCGCCCTGCCGCCGCCAACGGAGAAGTGGCGCACGAGGCGCTGTGCTCGTGGCAGCAGGGCGGAGGCGCCAGTGAAGAGGGCGACGGCGCCGAGGATCAGCGCCATGCGCAGCCAGGGCTCACCCATGGCCAGCCGCTGCTGGGCGATCTGGCAGAGGGTGAACAGCCATGCCAGGCTCCCCAGGCTCAGGCTGAGGCTGATGGTCCAGCCGGCCCAGGGGCGCCGGACCAGCAGCAGCAGCGGGATGGCCAGGCTCAGGGCTACCAACGCGGCGTGGCCTCCCCGCAGGAAGTGCGCCGCGAGCAACAGGGCGGACAGCACGATGGGGGAGGCCAGCAGGATGATCATGATGGTACCGAGTGGGGTGAGACCCCGGCGATGGGGCTATTCCCGCGCGCCGTAGGTCTCCTGCTCCCAGGACAGCATGGCTTCGCGCTCGGCGGCGTTCAGGCCCTCGGTCCAGCGGTGGTACTTGTTCCAGTTGTCGCCCTCGTGCAGGGTCTTCTCGACGAACGCGGCGACCTCTTCGCCCTTGCCCGCGTCTTCGGCGGCGTGCTCCACCGCGGGCAGGAACTTGGTGTAGAAGTTGCGGGTGAGCTCGTAGAAGCCGTGCCACTGGACGTAGTCGGGGCCCATCATGGCGGCGCCGTGGCGGGCGCGTCGGCCCTCGTGGTGCCAGATCTCGAAGTACTCGTAGTCCAGGTGCTCGTTCATGGGGACCTTGTCCAGCACGCCGACCTCCTTGAGGTGCTCGTAGATGGCGGTGCTGGGCTTGCCGTACTTCTCGTTGTACAGGTGCACGGCGTTGTCGTACTGCACGTAGAAGCCGTCCACCCAGGCGTCGCCGTGGCAGACCAGGCAGGCCTGCTTCATGTCCTGGCGGCGGCCCTCGGGCTCCTTCAGGCGCACCAGGCCGGACTCATCCACGATGCCACCCGGCTGGATGCTGATCTTGGGCCGCAGGGTCCAGCTGATGCGGGCGCCGACGTCGTGGGTCATCTCCATGGGGGCGTAGTTGCCGTGTGCGGCTACCGGGCCCAGGTGGCAGCTGGAGCAGCTGGGGGCCGCGCTGTAGTCCTCGCCCAGGACCCACTCGAGGCCGGGGGCGTCCATGCCCATGCTGTCCGCGTTCTTGGCGAAGGCGATGCCGTGCTTGGACTCGGTGAAGATCTCGATCTGCGGGTGGTCGGGGCCCATGTGGCACTTGCCGCAGTTCTCGGGGCGGCGGGCCAATTCGGCGCTGAACTCGTGGCGGCTGTGGCAGGCGGAGCAGGAGCCCCAGCTGCCGTCCACGTTGACGCGACCCATGCCGGTGTTGGGCCAGGTGTCGGCGGCGTAGACCGGGGGTTCGTCTCCGGTGGCGGGTACGGACACGCGCAGGACCGAGCCGTGGCACTGCTGGCAGCCGTTGTTGGCGGCGGCGGGGCCCTCGGCGTAGCGGCCCAGGAAGTTGTCCACGGAGCCCAGGAAGTCCGACGCGCTCTGGTGCCGGGAGTGGAAGAACTGCTCGCTCTCCGTCTCGTGGCACTGGGCGCAGGTGCGCGGGGAGACCGCGGTCACGATCTGGGCGCCCTCGTGCTTCCACAGGTCGGCGCGCTCCACGGGAGCGCCCGCCTCGTCGGTGACCAGGGTGATGGACTTGTTGCCCGACTCCTTGTCCCACACGGTGGAGACCGTGTAGCGAGGGTTGTCGATGTCGGGGCCGTCGCCCACGGCGGGCACCCCGTGGCAGTCCATGCAGCCCACGCCGTTGATGGCGTGCACGCTGTGCTTCCAGTGGGAGACGATGCCGGGATCCCGGCCGGGGCCGTTCTCCAGCTCCTCGCCGTGGCAGTCTACGCAGCCGGCGGAGTCGGCCTTGACCACGGGCTTGGCTTCACCCGTGGCGTGCTCCTTCTCGGCCATCACCACGTAGCCGAGGACCACGATGATGAGCGCCGAGCACAGCGCGATGATGATCTCTTTGATCTTCAGGGACATAGGGGGCTCCAGGGCGGCTCAGTAGGCTTCGACGACGGACCAGATGAGGAAGACGGCCAGCGTGGCCATGCCCACCAACAGGCTGGTCTCGAGACGCCCCTTGAACAGGGCGCGATCGATGGGTTGCAGGATGTACTGGTCGATGAAGGGCCAGAAGAACAGGGCCACACCGAGCAGCAAGGTGACGACCACGCCCATCTGACCAGGGACCAGCTTGAGCATGTGGAAGACGGCGTAGAAGTACCACTCGGGCTTGATATGCTCGGGGGTGACCGCCGGGTCGAAGGGCAGCCCCATGGCCACAGGGAAGGCCAGGGCCAGCAGCATGATGACCAGCGCGACGTATAGGAAGCTCGCGGACTCCGCGATGGCGTGGTCGGGGAAGAACTCGTGGCTTCCCTTCTCGGCGGTCTCGGCCGCTTCTGCGTCCAGGTCCGCCTGGGTACCCGGCTTGTGCATGCCGTGCAGGCGCACGAACATCAGGTGTACCAGCACCACGCCCATCAGGGCCGCGGGCATGATCTGCACATGCAGGGCGTACATGCGGCTCAGGGTGGCCTGGTTGAAGCTGTCGCCCGCCAGGAAGAGCTGCTTGGCGAGGCCGCCGATCAAGGGCACGGCGCCCACGATGTTCGAGGTCACCACGATGGCCCAGTAGCTGACCGTGTCGCCCACCAGTGCATAGCCGGTGAAGGCCAGCCCCAGGGTGACGCCCAGCAGGCCCACGCCGGCCATCCAGGTGCCCCAGCGGTGCTCCCGGAACGAGGCGGTCATGAAGGTGCGCAGCATGTGCAGGCCCAGGAACACCACCATGAAGCTGGCGCCCCAGTTGTGCACCGAGCGCAGGAAGAGTCCGAAGCGGGCGTCTTCGGTGATGTAGCGGATGCTCTCGAAGGCCGTGCCGGGCTCGGCCCTGTAGTAGAAGGCCAGCAGCAAGCCGGTGGCCGCCTGCAGCCCGAAGAGCAGCCCGGCGATGCCGCCCCAGCACCACCACCAGCGCTTGGCCGAGTGGGGCAGGGACTCGCCAGCCTTCTCGTACAGATCCTGGACGTCGATGGGGAAGGCTTCGAGGAGTTCGTCGATGACGCGGCGAGGCATGGGTGACTCCAAGCTAAGCGAGCTTCACGAAGACCTTGCCGTCGCGGACCGTGACCGGGTACCGGGGCAGGGGTCGCTCGGGGGGGCCGTCGGTTGCGTTGCCTTGGGCATCGAACCAGCCGTTGTGGCACGGGCACTCGAACTTCTGTTCATCTGCGCGGTAGAACACCGAGCAGCCCAGGTGGGTGCAGGTGGTGCCGATGGCCATCAGCTCTCCATCGGCCTGTTCCATGAGCATCACCTTGCGGCCGTCATCGTCCAGCAATTCCAGGGTCTTGCCGTCGCCCACCTGGTGGCGCAGGCAGATGAAGCGGGGCTTCACCTCGACCTTGGGCACCGGGTAGAGGAAGCCGACGCCTACGACGCCGGCCATGGCGGCGGCCCCTGCGGCTACGCCACCGACCAGGAGGCGGAGGGCGGCGCGGCGGCTCACGCGGGCGGGGGACTCATCGGACATGGCTGACCTCGGAGTGGTAACCAGATTCTGGAATCTAAATACCTAATTCACCAGGGGCTGCGCAAGGCCTGTCCGCAAGTTTCTGCATGTGACTGATCGATGTCAGCTTTCAGAGCCCGTTGTCGTCCTCGGGCAGGGCTGCGACATCGGCCAGGGTGATGGAGCCCAGGTGCTTGTGGACCAACTGGATGGCCTCGTTCTCCAGCTCTGAGAGCCAGCAGGCGCGCACCAGGCAGGTGCTCCTGCCAAGCATGCAGCCGCCGCTCGTCACGGGCCCGTCGATGGCCTCGAGCACCGCCAGCAGGGAGGTGTGCGCGGGGTCGGCCGTGATGGTGAAGCCCCCCCGGGCTCCCCGGGTGGAGCTGACCATGTTCGCCGCCACCAGGCGCTGCATGACCTTGGCCAGGTGGGACTCCGAGACGTCCAGCGCCCTGGCGATCACGCCGGCGCTGCAGGGGGAGCAGTCGGGAGGGCTCGAGCCCAGGCCCGCTCCGCCAACGCCATCGACTCGTGCTTCGCGGGCCTGGACGGCCTCAGGGCGGGCCAGGGAGAGGTAGACCAGGGCGTGGATGCCCAGGTTGGCGGCTTCGGAGATGCGGAGGATGCTGCTCATGCTCAGCTCCGTGGGCGACGGGAAGGGCGAAATCAGGATAGCTTATACCTGATTTATCGGAGCGCGACATGAAGACCCTTCAACCCCGCGCCGGCGTGCTGGCCAACCACCTGGCCAGCCTTCCGGTCTTCTCTGTGCTCAGCCCCCGCGACCGCGAGCTGCTGGCCGACCAGGCGCTGCTGCGCTTGTACGACCGGGGCGAGGCCCTCTTCGAGCGAGGCCAGCCAGCGGACCGCCTGTTCTGCGTGGTACACGGCGCCATCCGGGTGTTGCGGCGGGGCCCGGGCGGCCGTGAGAAGGTGATCCACCTGCTCGAGGCGCCCGCCCTGGTGGCCGAGGTGCCCGTGCTGATGGGCATCGACTACCCGGCGAGCGCAGACTGCGCCGAGCCTTGCACGGTGCTCGTGCTGCCGCGCCCTGCGCTCCAGCAGGCCTTCCATCGGGACCAGGACCTGGCCCTGAAGCTGCTGGGCGCCGCCATGACCCGGATGCACGAGCTGACGGCGTCGCTGGCGGCCCACGGCCAGAAGTCCGGCGCGGTGCGCGTGGCCTCCTACCTCCTGGGGCTGGCGCATACCCAGGGCGCCGAGGTCTGCCTGCCCGCTCCCAAGAAGGATGTGGCCTGCTACCTGGGCATGCAGCCCGAGAGCTTCTCCCGTGCCTTGACCAGCCTGCGCAAGGACGGGCTCATCGCGGTGGACGAGCAGCGGGTGCACATCTTGGACCGCTCCGGCCTGGAGAGGCTGCTGGCCGAGAGCTGAGCCCCTTTGCAAATGCACGAATGTGCGCTAGCGTGGTGGTGCCCTCGCCTTGGAGAAACCATGCGCCGCCTCGTCCAGCTCACCGTCCTGTCCCTCGGTCTCTCCCTGCCAGCGTCGGCCGTGGCGGCCACCACTCCCGGCGCGGCCTTCGGCGTGGACATCCGCATGGGCGGCCGCTTCGACAACATGCGCATGTGCGTGGCCACCCCCGAGGGCTTCACAGCCGGGCCCATGGCCGACATCTCCGTGTTCACCGAGCTGGGCCTGGGCGACAAGCTCGCCCTCAACTTCACCCTGCCCATCTTCCGGCCGGTGTTCTTCGGCGCGGCCTTCCGCATGCTGCAGTTCGAGCCCGACTTCGCCCTGCTTTTCCGTGCCGAGGGGTCGGGAAACGCCGACTGGGTCTTCGGGCCCACGGCGGGCGTCTCCCTGCACTTCGGGCCGGACAACCTCTCGAGCGCCGCCAACAGGGGGGTCGAGTTCTTCGCCTGGGGCCCTGTGGGTGGCGTCTATGTGGGCCGCGCGGTGGACCGCGAGAAGGGGAACATGGACCTCGAGTACGGGCTGGGCGTGAACGCCACCCCCATGTACGCCGAGCACGATCTGTGGCCTGGTCACGAGCCCCTGGATGGCATCGTGGTGGCCGGGTACCTGGGCTTGAAGCTGAGCTGGGCGAGGTAAGCGCGCAGGGCCGCGGCCGAGCTTCGGGCTGCGCTGGCGTGGTCCGCGAAAACCTCATCTGGCAGCTCACGGCTCCCGCGAAGCTACCTGTCCACCTCTTCGGCCTGCATCGAATCCGTGCGCAAGCCACCGTGGACCATGTCAACCAAGGCCGCGGAGTCTTCGCCACTTGGTTCGAGGCACACGAGTCCCACGTCCATCAGCGTCTGCTAAGAGCAGGTACGTCCTTGACATCCATCTTCATAAAAGCTCGTACAAGCGGGTGCCCTCCTGTACGGACAGTCTGCCAGCCGAGCCCTTTGACCGTCAAGGGGCGGCGCGAGAGCAGCGAGTTCGTCTCGTTGGAGGTCCCCGAGGAGGTCGGCTGGCCTGGGGTGCAGGTCCACCGACCGCTACGTGAGCAGATCTCGAAGGCCTCGGCGATGAGCCGCGGGCGTGTTCCTCATGCCCCCACGGCGAGCCTAAGGCGTGCTGTTCGAGCGCGCTCTCGTCCACCAGGTCCGGAGGGGCTCTTGCGGCGGCCCGCCGGAGCGCTGGCTGCGAGCACGACAGGGAACCGGGATGACCTCGAGGGCGCTGCGGCATGCTCGATCCTCCATGCTTGGAGCCACTCGTCGCAAGAGCGATAATCAGTGGAAGAACGCGCGGATCAAATATTCGTACAGGACGGGGTCGCCCCACCCGCCATGGCGTCGGCCAGCACTTCGGCCACGACCCGGTGCCCCGCCTCGGACGGGTGCCAGACGTCCTCGAAGCCCCAGCAGCTCCGTTCGATCAGGGTGTGGCCGGTGAGTTGGACGCCGGCGTCGCGGAGCGGCACCCCCAATTGCTCCAGATCGATGGTGTGACCACGACGAGCCGAGTCCCAGTTGGAGGCCCACATGATCATCCACACGGGTAGACCGCGGCCCGGGGATAAGAAAGACAAACAGCCCGCTTGCCCTACAGGCGCGGTCCCGCGTGTAC
>ERZ890953.205-NODE-205-length-35478-cov-8.079158_pt1 | contig 35478 bp, 31 predicted proteins | sample MGYA00521264_ERZ890953 | MGnify/ENA primary metagenome ERZ890953 (study PRJEB32303, sample SAMEA104408629) | aquatic metagenome | biome: Brackish water; feature: Chemocline; material: water | place: Baltic Sea | collected 2014-10-26T21:54:00 | depth 200 m ...
CCTCGAACCGCCGGTAACCGCCGACCCTGCTGGGCAGGGTGCAACCTTACCGGCGCTGTTGGGCCTCGAACCGCCGGTAACCGCCGACCCTGCTGGGCAGGGTGCAACCTTACCGGCGGGACGGCGTCTGGGCACCCAGACACAGCTCCGCCACCCCGGCGGACGGGATGGCGGACGAGGCGAGCGGGCTGCGGCCCGGAGCTAGACGAACACCACCTGGGCGCCCTCGGCCTTCTCCCAGAAGTCCGTTGCGGTCAGGACCTCCTTGACCTCGGGGACCAAGTCGTCGGTGGTCAGCTTGAACATGTCCATGGCCATCTTGCAGGCGTACAGGTCGGCGCCGGAGGCATCGAGGATCTCGATCATCTCGCGCACGGTCGGGATCTCGATCTTCTCCATCTCCTTCTTCATCATGCTGGTGGCCATGGCGCCCATGCCGGGGATGCCGCCCAGGAAGGTGGGCATGCCCATGCTGGGGTTGCCCACGGTGGCGACCTGCAGCTTGTCCATCTTGTTCTTGTTGATGATGTCCAGGCCCCAGAACGTGAAGAAGAGCATGCAGTCGATGCCGATGAGGCGCGCTGCGTTGGCCATGATCAGGCCGGGGTAGGCCATGTCCAGGGTGCCCTTCGAGCAGATGATGGCGACCTTGCGGGGGGTTTCTTCGCTCATGGTGTTCTCACTTTTCGAGTCTGAAAGCTGGTTGGCGGAGCTGGAGTGCTAGATGCAGCCCTTGGGCTTGGCGAGACCGGAGATGAGGGCGGCCAGCTTGCCGGGGCCTTTGGGGAAGAGCTGGTACATCTCGCGCATGGAGACGCCAGCGTTCTGGGTGATGCGGCGCACACCGGGGGCCTCGCCCTTCTCCTGGGCGTCCTTGCGGCAGTACTCGATGACCTGCCAGTGCTTGTCGGTCAGCTGGAGGCCGGAGCGCTTGGCCAGCTCCGTGGCGATCTCCTTGTTCCAGGCGGCGGCGTCGGTCATGAAGCCGTCGGAGTCGATCTCGACAGTGTGGCCAGCGATGGTTTCGGTCGGCATGGTGAGTCTCCTTGCGGGGAATGGTCGAGTGGGGAATGGTCGAAAGGGGGGCGAAGGTCTGGGTTGAGAGGATCTATTCGTCGGTGGTGGTCTTGGGTGCATGCACCTGGGCCAAGGCGGCGGGGAACTGCCGCACCATGGCGATGCTCAGGCTCAGGCCCTGCCGCAGCTGCGGGTCGTTCAGGGCCTTGACCATGTCCCAGACACCCATGGGCGTGGGCTGCTCGTCGCGTACGACCTCGAGGGAGGTGTTGACCATGCGCAGCACGTCGGGCTGGGTGAGGGACTTGGTGGTGCGGAGGATGTCGGTGATGGCGTGGGCCAGCTGCTCGACATCCTGGGGGCTGAACTCCTCCATGACGTGCTCGGCCACGTGCATCAGCTCCTTGGCGTAGGAGAAGGCGCCCATGCGCTCCAGCTCGTCCAGCTTCTCGACCACCGTGACGAAGACGTCCTTGCCCAGGGGCGTGGCGTCGGCCAGGAAGTCGTGCATGGAGCCGAGCATGTCGAGCATGTCGGAGAAGCGGCGGGTGTTGCGCAGCAGCTTGCGGGCCAGCTCGGCCACCTGATCCAGGTCGAAGTCGTCCTCTACGCAGCACAGCTCTTCGAGCAGGGTCTGGTAGACCTCCTTGGCCAGGGGACCGAACTCGTCGATCAGGTCTTCGATGGCCCGCTGCCGGCGGGAGATCTGCTGGACCTGAGCGTCGATGCGGTCGAGCTTGGCGTGGAGCGCGGCCAGCTGGTTCAGGATCTCGGCGTTGACATCGAGGGCTTCCATGGCCTTAGCTCCGCTTCCCGGCCATGCTCATCTGGGCCTCGAGGGGGAGCTCGGCGCCGGGCAGGAGCATGTTCCAGTAGACCCAGCGGAACATCATCTTGCCCCAGTGGTTCATCTTGGTCTCTTCGAGCAGGGAGAAGGGGCCAGCGCCAGGCAGGGGGAACTTGCCGGGCAGCGGCTCGGTGTCGTAGTTGAAGTCGATCAGGATGCCCTTGCCGAACCCGGACTCGATGAAGCAGTTGGCGTGGCCGTCGAAGTGCGGCTCGAGGCCCAGGCCGTCGATCCAGCGCAGGATGTTCTCCTGCAGCACGTCTACCTGGAAGTGGGCGACCGAGCCCGCCTTCGAGGACGGAAGGTCGGTGGCGTCGCCCACCACGAAGATGTTGTCGTGGTCCTTGGCCAGCAGCGTGTGCTTGTCGGTGGGGATGAAGTTGAGCTCGTTGCCCATGCCGGAGCGCTCGATGAGGTCGGCGCCCTTGTTGACCGGCACGGACACCAGCAGATCGTAGTTCTCCTCGCGCTCGTCCCAGGTGGCGATGACCTTGCGGTCGGGGTCCACCATGCCGAGGGCGAACTCCGTGACCACCTTGATGTCCTTGCGCTCGAGGATGTCACCCAGCAGAGCCGAGGCCTTGGGCTTGGTGAAGGCGCCGTCCAGGGGGGTAGCGTAGACCAGCTCCACCTTGTCGCGGATGCCGCGCTGGTGGAAGTAGTGGTCGGCCAGGAAGAGGAACTCCAGGGGGGCCACCGGGCACTTGATGGGCATCTCGGCCACGTTCACCACCAGGCGACCGCCTTCCCAGGTGCGCAGCTTGCGGGCCAGGGCCAGGGAGCCTTCGGGGGTGTAGAAGTCGAAGATGTCCTTGCGCCAGCCGGACTCCATCAGGCCTTCGGTCTCCGAGGCGTCGATGCGGCAGCCAGTGGCGATGACCAGCAGGTCGTAGGAGAGCACCTGACCGTTGCCCAGGCGGACCTTGTTCTCGTCCGGTTGGATCATGTCGATCCCGGCCATCACCAGCTCGACGCCTGGAGCGATGTACTCACGGCGGGAGCGGATCACGTCGCGCTTGCCGTAGATGCCAAAGGGGATGAACAGGAAACCGGGCTGGTAGTAGTGGGTCTCCTCCTGGTCCACGACGGTGATCTTCCACTCTTCGGGGTCCAGGATGCGGCGCATCTTGTTGACGACCATCGTGCCAGCGGTGCCGGCGCCCAAGACAAGCATCTTCTTCACGGTGCACTCCTTCGAGGTGCTCCCGGTCGAGGCCGGGGCGTTCGCGCTCATTACGTGGACCCCTTGAGCACAGAGCGTGCCACCCTCGCAGGGCCCGAGGCGCGCGCGGCCATAGCGGTGCATCTATGCGGGCATTCGAACTATCGAATGTAGCCGCCAGCGCTTGGCCCTGTTCGCGACGTTCCAGCGCCCTGCCACAAATGTTGCAACATAGGTTGCAACAGCGGCTCGTCAACCGATGCGGTACTGCTTGAGCTTGCGCCACAGGGTGGTGCGGCTCATGCCCAGCGCCTTGGCAGCTACACCCTTGCGGAAGCCCGCTGCGCGCATGGCCTCGAGGATCTCCTGGGCTTCGGCCCGCTCTGCCGAGCGCAGATCGGCCGGGATCCCGGTGTCCCAGCTCGGAGGTGGGGGCGCGGGCGGTGGTGCGCCCCTTGCAGGCGGACCTTGCGGCGCTTGCGGCGCTGGAACGGACGCCGAGCGTTGCCAGCGGCTCTCGCGCGGCTGCGTGATGACATCGGGCAGATCGCCGTCGTGGATGGTCTGGCCGTCACAGACCGCGGTGGCGTACTCGATGGCGTTCATCAGCTCGCGCACGTTGCCCGGCCAGTCGTAGGAGAGCATGGCCCTCATGGCACCGGGGGAGAGGCGCAGCGCCCGGTTTCTGCTGCGTCCGATGCGGCCCAGGAAGTGACGGATGAGCAGCTCGAGGTCCTCCCGGCGCTCCCGCAGGGGAGGCAGCTCGATGGGGACCACCCGCAGCCGGTAGTAGAGATCATCGCGGAAGCGGCGTTCATCGACGGCCCGCTCGAGATCCACGTGGGTCGCGGACAGGACGCGCACGTCCACGGTGCGAGTGCGGTTCTCTCCCAGGCGCTCGAAGCTGCGCTCCTGCAGCACCCGCAGCAGCTTGACCTGCAGGGGCAGAGGCAGGTCCCCGATCTCGTCCAGGAACAGGGTGCCGCCGTCGGCGACCTCGAAGCGGCCGGGCTTGTCCCGCACCGCACCGGTGAAGGACCCGCGGGCGTGACCGAACAGCTCGCTCTCGAGCAGGGCCTCGGGCAGCGCGCCGCAGTTGACCACCACGAAGGGCCCAGCGCCCCTGAAGGAGCGGGCGTGGATGGCCTTGGCCACCAGCTCCTTGCCCGTGCCGCTCTCGCCGGTGATCAGCACGTTCGCCTCGGTGTCGCGGATCTGGTCGATGAGCCGGAACACGCGGTGCATGGAGGCGGAGCGGGCGATGATGCCCGAGAAGGTGGGGATCTCGCCGTCGTCGGTGCGGGCGGCGCGGCGCTCTTCGTCGGGGCGGATCATGACCAGCATGGCCGAGTCCACGTGGCAGCCGGAGCCCTCGATGGCCCCAGGCATCATGCCCACGGGGGCGGCCGACAGCGACACGGGCACCAGGCGCTCGTCGGCGGCGATGAGATCGGAGTGCCAGCCCTCTCGGCGCTCGCCCGCCATCACGGCGGTGCGAAACTCGGCGTCCTCGCCAAACAGCGCTTCGCCCAGCAGGCGCTCGATGGGCAGCTCTTGGAGCTGCTTCGGGGCGTAGCCCAGGGCTGCAGGCAGGCCCTCGCTGAAGCGCAGGATGACGCCGCTGCGATCGGTGGCCACGTACCAGCGACCCAGGGCGGTCAGGATGCGGTCCAGGCTCTGGTCCGCGGCCATGGCTTCGTCGTGGGTCTCGGCGCCATCCTCCTCCCACAGCTGCTCCACCGCTCCCACCAGGTCGCCGGACTCGTCCCGCAGGGCCACGCCGCTCTTGCGAATCTCGACTCTGGTCCCGTCCCCGCGAAACAGGGTGAGCTTCGCCCCCTGCACCTGGCCCCGGTCCATGACGCCGCAGCCTTCCACGCAGTGGTGACAGCGCACGGCAGTCAGGCAGTGACGCCCGAGCACCTCGCCCTCGCTGTAGCCCGTGATGCTGACGGCCAGCGGTCCGATGGCCACGATGTTGCGATCCGCATCGACCGCGAAGCAGCCGCGCTTGGTGAGCCGCTCCATCCACTCTATGGCGCGCTTGTCGGGGAGCAGTGGGTGGGGCATGGCGGGACTCCCGTGGTTCACACGGCGAGCCGTGTTGCAACAAACGTTACAACGTCAGGCCGCGGCTCGCCAGGCCGCCGGGACGCCTCAGGCCTTGCAGGGCTCGTTGGGGTCGCGTTCCATGCACCGAATCAAGTGAACCATGCGCGGGTCGGCCAGGCTGTACCAGGCGTAGCCGTCCCGTCGCGTGGCCTTGACCAGGCCCTGGGCGCGCAGCAGGGCCAGCTGCTGGGAGACGATGGCCTGGGGGAGCTCGAGGCAGCCCATCAGCCCGGTGACGTGAGCTTCGCCCACATGGGTGAGCACGGCGACCATCTGCAGGCGGGTCGGGTGCCCCAGGACCTTGAGGATCCGGGCGACCTCCTCAGCGTACTCGGCGTTTGATGAAAACTCGGGCATGCGACATCCTGTTTCGTTTTGCCAGAGTTTCTATATCTTGTTTTTGGAGTATAGGGGGGGTGGAGGAGAATTATCCCCACGACGCTCGCGAGCGGCCCGCCACCGCTTGGCGTCGCTCTGGAACGAGCCCGGCCCGCCGCCATGCGGAGGGGGGAACAGGCCGAGCCGACGCCTACAGCCCGTAGTACTCCAGATCCTGGTGTCCGAGGGCCATGGTGACCACGGCGCTGATCTGCTCGGGCGCGGGGATCAGTCCCGCCAGGGGCTCGAAGGGGCGGGCTACGCGCACGTTGAGGGCCAGCCAGCCGTCCAGGTCCATGATGCGGGCCTCGGTGGTGCAGTCGCCGCAGCCTGCCAACCCGGCGTCGAGGATGCCCTGGGCATGCTCCTCGGCCATGGTGATGGGGCTCTGGTTCTCGGGTGACGCCACGGCGATGCGGGTGGCGTCCTTGGCCGCGTTGAGCATGGCCGATCGCTGCATGAAGTACAGCCCGTAGTCCACCACACCTGTGAGCATCGCCAGCAGGACGGGCAAGGCCAGGGCGAACTCCACCACGGTGTTGCCGCGGCGGTGGGAAAGGGGCTGGTTCCGAGTGCGCATCAGTCCGTCCTCTCTACGCGATTGCGGGTGGCGCTGGTGAGCGCTGCGCTGTCCAGGCGGGGGATCATGCTGGTCAGGGGCTCGTGGGGGGCGGTGAGGGTGCAGCTGAGGTAGCGCTCGCCGACGCTCGTCTCGAGGCTCACGACGGGGTCACAGCCCCCAGTGGGGCAGGTGAACCCAGCCGCGATGAGCTCGGCCTGGATGGCGTCGCTGGCGGTGTTCGCCAGATCGGCGGGGCTGGCGGCCATGGCGCCGGCGCGGCAGCCCGTGCGCACGGCCCGGGCTACGGCCTGCTGGCCGTGGAACATCCAGCCGGCCTCGATCAGGCCCATCAGCACCACCAGCAGCACTGGCAGCACCAAGGCGGCTTCAACGGCGCCGCTTCCGCGGCGGCTGCTGTTCCAGGAACCAAACATGAAGTCCTCCTACTGGACCATCACGACGTCACGGCCGACGATGCCGAAGTCCGGGCCGCCGCCGCCGCTGCCCACCTCGCGGGTGTCCGTCACCTCGAGGCGCACGCGGATGGTGCGTTCGGCTGCGGGTCCGTGGGTGACCACGTCGTAGATGGACGCCCACACGAAGCCGCTGATCTCTTGGTGCTCGTTGAAGCCGCCGCCACTGCCCGAGCAGTAGTCGCTGTCGGTGAAGGTGAACATCACCCCTTCGATGGTGTTGCCGAAGCTGCCCTCGGTCACGCCGCTGTTAGCGAGCTGCTCGGGCATGGCGCCCCAGGTTTCGGTCCTCCAGTTGGTGCCGGAGCCTTCGTTGAGGATGTCGGCCATCTCGCTGAGCACCGAGGTGGCCGTGCCGTTGTTCAGGCCCACATCACCACCCACGGAGGCTGTGCCATCGTGGCCGCAGTCCCGCAGCTGATCTCGCAGCCAGCTGGCGCTGGGGTTGCCGTCGGGCATGGCCCAGCCCACGTTGTCCACGCTGGGCGGGTTGATCTGGAAGTCGATGTAGTTCACACCTGTGGTGTACAGGTCGGTGATGGTGCAGTCGGCGACCGCCAGGGGCAGGAAGCACTCCACCTCGCCCGCGCCATCCACCTGATGCACGGCGATGGACTCTGCGCTGGCGGCCAGGGCGTCGGCGCCAAAGGCGGCCCCCGAGAACCAGGGGATCAGGTCGGCCCGGCGGGCCAGGGTGCGCACGGCGTTGATCTCGTCGGCGTCGCCGCCTTCGGAGAAGGCGCCGTCTTCCCACACACCCAGCTCGAGGATGGAGCCGTCGCCGCTCAGCGCCACGCTCTGCTGGGCGGCTTCGTTGCTCTCGGCGAAGCGGTGGGCCTGGTCCCGTGCCAGCAGCAGGCCCTCTTCGCTCCCGTCCAGCTGGCGAGCGCCGGCGTGGGCTGCGGCATCCGCCGCGGCCTGCAGCTCCGCCTGGACCGTGGTGATGTGGCCGACGTCGATCACCAGGGCGGCGGCGCCCAGCAGGACCACCATGGACAAGGCGATGACGATGGCCGAGGCGCCCTTGCGAGGCCCGATGGGGATGCGCCGCAGGGGACGATCGACGGGGATCAGGGATGGGACCGAGGTCGGCATGGTGGGCTCCAGAGACGGTGCCGCCGCGTGAGCGGTGAGCTGCTCCAGGGCACAGCTTGCTCTCCCCTCCCTGTGGCTCAAGCCCACAGCCGTCGGCTTGTAGCTGTGCGGACAAAAATGGGAGCCGCCTCGGCCTGCCTTCGTCGGCCCGCGTCTAGGACGAGTCAGCCAACCATCGGTCTCGGGTTCCGTGTGGAGCTCGGCCTCGGGCCGCCAGGGGGCGTCTTCTCCCGCTATCCGTCCCAGGATGCGTTCAAGCTCCGCACCACCTCGAGCACATCGCCCGTGGCGTAGAAGTCCACCGCCACGAAGTTGGGGATCCTGCCGCTCTGCGCCCAGCAGCTCTGCGCGCGTTCCTCGAGGAAGGTCTGACCGTTGACCTGGGCCGCCAGCTCCGGCAGCGACACTGGGTCGGTGAGGAAGTTGTTGAGGATGAACAGCGCGTTGTTGGGATCGCCGCGGTTCGGCTCGCAGCCGAGATCCTCGGGTACATCGGCGTTCCAGCTGGTCTCCCAGGCGTGATCCCAGGTTGGGAGCAGCCAGGGGCGCTCGCCACCCTCGTCATCGGCGAGCACCACCACCCGCTCCCCCGCGGCGATCATCTCGGCCACGGTGGGCCAAGGCTCGCCGGCCGGGTGGGTGCTGCACAGCTCCAGCAGCCCGCTGGCGGCGAAGGCCTGCTCGAGCAGCTCGGCGCTGACGTAGTTCTCGAGGATCAGGGTGATCACGGCGTCGGGGTCTGTGCCCAGGTAGACCCGGAGCTCCGCCAGGCCCTCCACCAGCGGCTGGCTGCCCAGGGAGCAGTAGCCGTGGCACAGCCAGGCTTGGCCGTCCTGCTCGTGTACGTCCAGCATCAGCCCCCGCACGCCGTCGTGCAGCTGCCGCAGCTCCCCGTGCTCCTGGCTGGGCACCAGCCAGCCGTCGCTGGCCGCGGACATGCTGTTGTGGGTGGTGGCCCAGGCCACCTGGTCGAAGGGGCGGTCGAGCAGCGCGGACTCGTCAGGCGCGCAGGCTGCCAGGACGAGCAGGGCCAGGCAGGCGACGGGCAGGCGATGGCGTGCTGTGGGCGTGGCCTTGCTCACGTTCGCAGGAGGGGAGGGGGGCTGGTGTGGCGATCTGGCGGCCTCACGCTGCGAGGGCGATATCTTGGTGGTGACCGACCCGCGAGTGGACCATGTTCCTCAGTCTCATCGCCATCGCCATCGCCTGCCAGCCCGATCCCCTTGTCGACACCGGCCCGACCGCGGTGGCGGACGGTCCCCACGGCTGCCCCGTGCTGCTGCGAGAGCCTCCGCGGCTGGGGGAGGATGTCGAGGATCTTCCCTACGCCACCCTGCACGTGCCCATGTTGGGGGCGGCGCCGCAGCCCTACAACCTGCGGCGTGGCATCCATGGGGACCCTGCGGTGGACGCCACCATCATGTGGCAGACCGACCTGCCCACCCTGGCCAGCCGGGTGAAGCTCACCGGGCCCGATGGCCTTGCGCTCGTGGACGGGGCCTCGTTTCCGGCCCCCGATGACAGCGCGCGGCACCACGAGATCCATCTCTGCGGCCTCGAGCCGGCCACTGAGTACCGCTATCGGGTAGGCGGCCGCGGAGCCTGGAGCGACGAGCACAGCTTCACCACCGCTCCGGACGATCCCGGCGCGTCTGTGCGCATGGTCGTGCTTGGTGACTCCCGCGACGACCTCGAGGTCTGGGCCGAGGTGCTCGCGCTGGCCGCGGGCCACGAGCCGGACCTGATCCTGCACACTGGCGACGTGGTGGCCCTGGGCGGCCTGCAGAGCCTGTGGGACGAGTGGCTGGGGGTCTCCGAGGCGGTGCTGGCCGAGATCCCGATCCTCACGGTGCACGGCAACCACGAGTTCATGGCCCCCAACTACTTCGGCGCCTTCGCCCTGCCCGGCAACGAGCAGTGGTACAGCGTGGACTGGGGCGCCCTGCACCTGACCGTGCTCAACGACCTGGCGCCAGGGGCTCTCGACTCCGAGCAGACCGCCTGGCTGGCCGATGATCTGGCCGGCACCGATCGCGCCTGGCGGCTCATGTCCCACCACCAGCCAAGCTGGACCGACGGCACCCATGCTCCCAACATCGAGGCCCGCGACGAGTGGAACCCCCTGCTCGAGGCCTTCGCCCCCGCCGTCCTGGTGCTGGCAGGCCACAACCACCTGTACGAACGCACCGTGCCCATCCTTGGAGAGGTGCAGGACCCGGCGGGGATCACCTACGTCACCACCGGCGGTTCGGGTGCCCCGCTGTACGGCATCGGGACCGAGTGGTTCCTCGAGGTCACCGAGTCCACCTACCACTACATGGTCCTGGACATCGGCACCGACAAGCTGCAGGCGACGGCCTACCGCATGGATGGTTCGGTGCTGGACAGCTTCGAGCTGGTCCTCTGAGTCCAAGGAGGATGGACCAAGGTGGTCTGTGATACAGCCGAGATCCACCTGGAGTGATCGTGGCCGACCCCTTGTCCACCCCGTCCCCCCTCGCCGACGTGGTGATCCTCAGCGATCTCCACTGGGGTGAAGGGCGCGATCCCGACACAGGCCGGGCTTCTCGCCTCGAGGACTTCTTCTACGACCTCGAGCTGGCCGAGTTCCTGGACCACCAGTGCCAGCGGGTGGCCACAGCGGGTCGGCCTCTGCGTCTGATCCTGGCGGGGGACGTGTTCGACTTTTTGCTGGTGGGGTCCGTGCCCGACGCGGTCACCGCCCGGCGCCTGGGCATCCGCATCCGGCGGCAGGAGCGCAAGTTCGGGCTGCGGGCCACCGAGCCGGGCTCCATCTGGAAGCTCGACCGCATCGTGCGGGGCCATCCGGTGCTCTTCGACGCCCTGGGACAGTTGCTGGCCGCGGGCCACGAGATCGTCGTGCTGCCCGGCAACCATGATCCGGAGCTCTTCTTCGAGGGGGTGCGCGAGCGGCTGCGGCACCACCTGGTGGAGCGGGCCGGGGCGGCGGGTGGCGACACCGCTGACTGCGCGGCTCGGGTGCGCTTCGAGCCCTGGTTCCACTACGAGCCCGGGCGGCTGTTCGTGGAGCACGGCCACCAGTACGAGGAGTCCTCGGTGCTGCGTCGGCTGCTGGCCCCACTGTGGCTGGGGCGAGCGCGCAGCTTCTCACCCGAGCTTGATCTGCCCGTGGGCAGCCTGCTGGTGCGCTACCTGCACAATGGCCTCAAGCGGCGCAACCCCTACATCCGCAACTTCGTGTCCCTGGACGACTACCTGCGCTTCTTGAGCTCCCAGGACATGGTCAAGACCCTGCCCCAGGCGTTCCGCAACGGTCGCTTCCTGTGGAGAGCTCTGCAGGACGCCCCGCTGTGGAACAGCGAGCGGGTGCAGCGGGCATGTCGGGAACACGCCGCGCTGCGGGATCGGCTGGACGAACAGCACGGGCTCGGTGGCGCCTTGGCCGAGCTCGAGGCGGCCTGGCCCGTGGCCGCGGCCCAGACCAAGGCCCGCCTGTTCCGCAAGATGGTGGAGCCGGCCCTGCGCCAGGCGGGTGTGGCGGTGTCGGTGTTCATCGTCACCCTGTACGCCTGGGCGCTGGTGTTCAACCTGATCACCGCGGTGCCCTGGCTGGCCGAGGGCCCCTTCGCCAAGGCCGGCTGGTTGGTGTTGCTGGCGGTCTTCACCTTCGCCGCCGTGGCCGCGGTGGTGCGGGCCGCGGGGCGGCTGCTCAAGACCCACAGCGACACCAGCTTCGCGTCCCTCGAGCCCCACGCCGAGCGCATCAGCCGCTCCATCGGCGTGCCCAACGTGGCCATGGGCCACACCCACATCGCGGACCGGCGCCTGCTGAGCACGGGCGGCGCCTTCATCAACACGGGCACCTGGACCGCAATCCAGGGCCCCTGGGACGCCATCCGCCCCCAGGCCATGCAGTACACCTTCGCCCGGCTCGACCCTTCCGGCTTTCGCTTGCTGCGCTGGGACCCAGAAGCCCGCCGCGAGGAGCCTGTACACCTGTTCGAAGATCCCCCCGAGCGTCTGCTCGAGCGCATCCTGCCTGGCGCGAAGGGATAGAGCTTCACCGTCAGGAGGCCCCATGGCCCAGCTGGGCAACATCTACGATGCGCCGAACCGCTTGGGCCCCAGGGGCCAGGACCTGCACTGCACGGTCCAGGTTCCACCGAGCGCGGTGGGCCATGCCCCTGGCTGTCGGGTGCGGGTGCCCCTGGAGCTGCCAGGCGGCGGCCAGCGGCATCCGCGGGTGCAACCCCCCGGCGAGAAGGGCGGGGAGCTCACGCTGCAGCTGCCCGAGGGCCTGCCCGACGGCGCCATCCTGCGCCTGCGTGGCTGTGGCGCGGCCGCCGATGGCGGACATCCTGGAGATCTCATGGTGAAGGTTCAGCTACGACCCCATGGCCAGGATGGCAGCTGGGTGGGGCTGGTGGATTCACCGCGGGCATCGGCGGGCGATCCCGTCACCCTCTACGTGGCCCTCGGCGTAGGCCTGGCCATGGTGGCCGCGCTGGTGCTGGCGTTGCTCCAGGGCTGCAGCTGTGGTCCCGCGGGAGACACCGACACCGACGGGCCCGATCCCGACGCCGGCTACAGCGAGATCGAGCTGGCGGCTCCCGAGGCCTTCCTGTCACGCCAGGCCGAGTACCTGGCCTTCTGCGACGACAACAACGGGCCGGGCATCACCAGCACCTACGGCCAGGTCTGCCGGGTGGCCATGGGGCACGATGTGGATGTCGACTCCATCGGCGATGCCTGTGCCAAGCTGGACGCCCGCGAGGACACCGCCGACTTCAGCGCCGCGGCCCTGGTGCGGGTGCTCTACCTGGACGACGCCACCCAAGCGCTGGACCCTGCCACCCGCGCCCTCATCGAAGACACTTTGCTGAACTTCAAGTACTGGATCGACGAACCCGGTGTCGACGGCATGTGCTACTGGACCGAGAACCACCAGGCCCTGTTCCACTCGAGCGAGCTGCTGGTGGGCCAGCTGTTCCCAGACGTGGTGTTCACGAACAGCGGCATGACCGGGGCCCAGCATGCGGCCCACGCCGCGCCCCTCATTGAGCGCTGGCTGAACCTGCGCGGGCGCTTCGGCTTCTCCGAGTGGCACTCGAACGTCTACTTCAACGAGGACATCCCTGCCCTGGTCAACCTGGCCGACTACGCCGACGACCCGGTGATCCGCACCAAGGCCGCCGCCGTGTTGGACGTCATGGCCTTCGACCTGCTCAACAACATGTACAGCGGCATCTTCGCCACGGTCCACGGCCGCACCTACGAGAGCAAGTTCATCGACGGTCTGAAGGAGAGCACCGACGAGGCCGCCTGGATCATGCTGGGCCTGGGGGAGTACAGCTCCACCGGCGACTTCAGCGGGTCGTTCCTGGCCTCGAGCACCCGCTACTTCACCCCGGCGCTGCTCGAGGACATCGGGGCGGACTGTGCGGTGTCCCACGAGCATCGGCAGCGGGACAGCTTCGACGTGACCGAGGGGCCCGACTGGGGCATCGGCTACACCGAGCACGAGGACGTGATCGTCTGGGCCGGCCTCTCGGCCTTGGTGGCCCCGGAGGTCATCGAGGGCACCTTCGGCATGGTGGATGAGCTGGATCTCTGGGAAGGCTTCCTGTTCGGGGACATCCCCGACTCCATCATGATGATCCTGGACGTGGCCATCGAGAACGAGACCCTGCCCGACCTGGCCACCCAGCTCGAGCCCGTCGCCCGGGGCATCGCCCTGCAGGGCATGGACACGTACCTCTACCGCACTCCCTACTTCCAGTTGGCCGGGGGCCAGGACTACAGCCCAGGCCTGTGGGCCTCCCAGACCCGCATGTGGATCGCGGCCCTGGACCGCGAGGCCTTCGTGTTCACCAGCTACCCCAGCGACCTGGCCGAGTCTGGCCTGGACGTGGAGCTGGCCGGCGAGTGGATCGGCTCCTGGTTGCCCCGGGCCACCTTCTTCGAGAACGTCGGCGTCATCCAGTACCGCACCCAGCCCGTGCCCATCGCCGACGCCTACATCTCATCGGACCACACCCACGCCTTCTTCCCCCGGGACGGCTTTGACGAGGTCCTGCAGGACGGCCACTGGACCTTCGGCATGAAGGGAGAGGGCTATGTCGGGCTGTGGTCCCAGGGGGCGGTGAGCTGGAACGAAGGGAACAGCTACGAGCTCGACGCTGAGGGCCTCGAGAACGTCTGGGTGGTGGAGCTGGGATCCAGCGCGGAGTGGGCGAGCTTCGAGGACTTCGTGGCGGCCCTCAGCACGGCGGCCATCAGCGCCGACGCCGGTGTGGTCTACGCCTCGCCCAGCGTGGGCGAGGTGTCCGTGGGCTGGGAAGGCCCCATGACCGTGGCGGGCACCGAGATCGATCTGGGCCCCTACGACCGCTGGGACAACGCCTACGCCAGCGTCGAGCATGGCGCCTGGGCTACCCGCGTCGACCTGGATGACCAGCGCCTGGTGCTCGACTTCGATGCGGGCGAGCGCAAGCTCATGCAGCGAGACTGAGGAGATACACATGTTCCTGCTGTTGGTAGTCGCCTCCGCCTTTGCTGGCGGCTTCGTCGAGAGCCGGTTCACCGACTTCCGTTTCTCTCCCGATGGGGCCTACCTGGCGGGGGCGGCCGTGGGAGAGGACTCCGAGGACGAACGTGAGGCCACGGCGATGGTCTGGGAAGTCTCCAGCGGAGAGCTGGTCATGGAGCACCATCAGGATGTGGCGGGCATTCAGTTCCACCCCACCCTGCCGCAGCTCCGGGTGACCCACACCTTCTATCGGCGCAAGACACCTGTGGATGACTTCACCTTCGACCTCGAGACCGGCGAGCGCAGCGATGTGGGCGCCTTCCCCTTCGTGGGCTGGACCGACACCCCGGGAGAGGTCTACGTCTACACCGACTACCAGCACATCGACGATGACACCTTTGCTGATTCGCTGGTGTCGCGGGTGCCCCTGCGTGACGCTATCGGTGCGCCGGGTGTGGTCCTGGGCACAGTGTGGGGAACAACCGACTGGAACGAGCTGCACCTGACCGTCGAGCAGAGCTGGGCCCAGGAATTCCCCTACCTTGTCCGCTGGCTCGAGCAGAGCGCGGCCACCGGCGAGTTCTGGCTCACCAGTCAAGAGGGACTGTTCCGGCTGGGACCGTCCCTCGAGGTCGCAGAGCGGGTCAGCGCCCCGCCCAAGCTCAGCGTCGCCATGGGTGTCGACGGGCGCTTGATCATCGTGGACCATCGCGTGGTGGTGGACGCGGTGACCGGCGCCAAGCACAAGCTGCCCAAGAAGGTGCTGCTGTCCGACACGGTGTTGCCGGGCTCCGAGTCGGTGCTGATGCTGAACGCCGCGAAGGATCGTTTCCAGGTGCTCTCCCCGGCGGGCGAGCTGTTGCGGGAGTTCCCCTTGCAGCGACCCCTCGAGGAGGACTGTTACGCGGGGCCCACCAACGGCCTCTACACCTTCTCTCCCTGCTCCTGGCACGAACCCAGCCAGCGGCTGGCGCTGGATACCCCGGACGGCATCCGCATCATCGACACCACCACCGGAGCCGATGTCGGGCTGCTGGACACGGGGGTCGACGTCCGAACCGTGTGGGCTGAGCGACGCCGGATTCGGGAGATCGAAGAAGAGGAAGAGCACCGGCAGGCCGTGCAGCACAGGGAGGAGGTCCGGATCGCGGTCGAGGCTCGGCAGCAGGCCGAGCACGAATACGCCAACCGGCCCACCCACACGCTGCACCTGCGGGTCAACATGGGGTTGATGGAGGCCACCTACGACTGCGCCTCGGTGTACGTCGATGTGCCTGTGGAGATGAGCGACGAGGAGGCCATGCAGGAGGTGCGGAGTCGGCTGTACGACGCCGGCATTCGCGTGTTGAGCTTCGAGGAGATCCCGCCGGGTGGTGAGGCCCGGTGCCGAGAGAGCTTCTCCAGCATGGACCTCAGGTAGGGTTCACGGCTCGCCGCCCGCGCTGCTTGCCCAGCAGGTTGATGAGCACCGTGCGCGCCAGGATGCGCAGGTCCGCGACGGCGCTGGGCTGGTAGGCATCCTCGAAGGCCATGCTGTCGGTGATGCTGCGGGTGCCGTGCACCTGGGCCAGGCCTGTGATGCCGGGCTTGTGGCGCAGCCGCCGTGAGAAGCCGGGGGACTGGGCCTCGAGCCGATCCAGGTGGTAGCGGGTCAGGGGGCGCGGCCCCACCAGGCTCATCTCGCCGCGCAGCACATTCAGGAACTGGGGCAGCTCGTCCAGGCCTGTGCGACGCAGCAGGCGGCCCGCCCGAGTCACGCGCTGGGGCCCGGTCTCGGGCGTGGTCATGGTGCGCAGCTTCAGCACGTCGATGGAGTGGCCATGCTGGCCCACGCGCGGCTGCCTGAACAACACCGGCCCTCCGTCATCCAGCTTCACCGCGACCGCGGCCAGCACCAGGGGCGGGCCGTAGACGATGGAGCCGGGGATCAGGAGGGTCAGGTCCAGGAGTCGCTTGCTGTCCATGCTCTTGACCGTAGCCGTGCCTCGCGGCCGAGTGTGCCGCCGTCCGCGTGGGTGGTCGGGTCCGGTGGGTGAGCGGTCGCCGGCCTACAGCACCGCGCTGGCGACCACCGCGGCGACGATCAGGAGCACGGAGCCAAGGCAGGCCCAGAACTCGGGATTTTCAGCGCCGGTGGAGGGGCGCATGCCGGCCTGGCCCCAGTCGTAGGAACCGAGCAGATCGGGGTAGGGCGATCGCCGGGTACCAGAGCGGGCGTTCGGGCTGGGCATGGTGTTCCACCTTCGTCGGACTGCAGTGACTCAGTGGGAGGACCGTCCCGTTCGGGTCCATTGGGCGCGAACTTCATCCCGTCGGCGCTTGTTCCGCTCGGACGATTATCGTCCTGTTGGCCAGTGGATTATCATCCAGGGCCCTCAGTTGTTCCTCCCCTGCCGTCGAGGTCGGCGAACATGCCCGTGTTCCTCCATGGAGACCGAACGCTCACTCGCGCTGGCATGAGCTTGCTCATGGTGCTGCTCGTGTCGTCCGGGGCGGCGGGCCTGATGTACGAGATCGTCTGGTTCCGTTCGCTGGGGCTCTGGTTCGGCAGCACGGTGCCCGCTGTCGCCACGGTGCTGGCGGCCTTCATGGGCGGCCTGGCCCTGGGCAATCTACTGTTCGGTCGTTTGGCCGATCGGGCCCCCCGACCCTTCTCCCTGTACCGCTGGCTCGAGCTGGCCATCGGGATCACCTCGGTGGGGGTCTCGCTGCTTCTGCTGGGGGGTGGGCCGGCTCAGAGCGTCATGGCCCGGCTGGTGGCCGGCTCAGGGGCCCTCGAGCCCATCGCCCGCTTCGCCATGGTGTTCGTGCTGCTCATGGTCCCCACCACGCTCATGGGCGGCACCCTGCCCGCGGTGGCACGGGGCATCGTCTCGGCAGGGGCCCAGGGGCGTACGGTGGGCGCGCTGTACGCCGCCAACACCGCGGGGGCGATGGTGGGGGTGTTGCTGCCGGATCTGCTCTTGATCCCTCGCATCGGCATGTGGAACACGGTGTTGCTGGCGGTCTGCCTCAACCTGTTGGTGGTGGTCGCGGTGGGAGCCTTGGTGCCGGTGCGGGTGGCCCCCGACCGGGACGGTGAGATCGCGGTCCCCCTGAGCTCGGCGTCCCCGTTGGCCATCGTGCTGTTTGCCGTCAGTGGCTTCTGCGCCATGGGCTACGAGGTGATCTGGAGTCGGCTGATTCAGTCCATGGCCTCGGGGCTGGTGGCGTCGTTCTCCATCCTGCTGGCCACCTACCTGGCGGCCACGGCCCTGGGCTCCTGGATCAGCCGACCCTGGTCGGATCGTGTGCGCTCGCCCCTGCTTTGGGCGGCGCTCGGGCTGGTCCTCACCGGGGTGCTCGCCGCGCTGCCCGTGGCCATCTTCGAGGGATGGATCGAGATCAGGCGGGTCTGGCCCGTGGTGGACTTCTCGCTGCACCGGCAGACCTATTCGTTCTTCCTCGAGCGATCGGTCTTGAGCTCCTTCTGGGTCGCGGCCCTTCCCTGCCTGGTGATGGGGCTCGCCTTTCCCTTCCTCGCGGCCGCGGCGGTGCCCGCCGGCTCGCCGGGTCGCGGTGTCGGACGACTGGTGGCGGTCAACACCCTCGCTGGGGTGGCGGGATCGTTGCTGGCGGGGTTCCTCCTGCTGCCCAACCTGGGCCTGCAGGCGTCCCTGTTCGCCTTGGCAGGGCTGGCGACCGGGGTCGGCGCGATGGTGGCGCTCGCCGTGGGCCGGCGGCGGCTGCTGGTGGTCTCGCTGGTCGTCGCCGGGGTCGTCGCCATGGCCGCGATGGTGATCCTCGTGCCCAGGGACAAGATGCTCGACATCAACCTGGGGCAGGCCAACGCCGAGGGAGCCACCATCGAGCAGGTGATCGAGGGGAGCACCACCATGGCGGCGGTGGCCACCCGCTACGAGCTCGGCCAGCCCTGGTATCGGGAGCTGGTCACCCCGGGCGTGCGCATGAGCGGCACCAGCTTCGGCGCGCGCCGGTACATGAGCATGATGGGGCACCTCCCGCTGTTCTTCTCCCGGGACAGGCAGCGGGCCGCGCTCATCTGCTACGGCGTGGGCAACACCGCCCGTTCCCTGCTGGCCCACGACGATCTCGGCGCCCTCGACATCATCGACATCTCTCCGGAGGTCATCGCCCTGAACCCGTGGTTCATTGGAGACACCGGGGTGGACCCCTTGGTCGACCCACGGGTGGAGGTGCTCATCGAGGACGGCCGGCATCACCTGCTGGTGACCGAGCGTCGCTACGATGTCATCACCTCCGAGCCTCCTCCCCCCAACGCGGCCGGTGTGGTGAACCTCTACTCCCGGGAGTACTACGCCACCGCTCGCAGGGTGCTGCAGCCCGGCGGTGTGTTGGCCCAGTGGCTTCCGGTCTTCCAGCTGTCCGAGCCCGAAATCTTGAGCATGATCGCGGCGTTCGTGGCGGAGTTCCCTCACACCGCGCTGTTCCAGGGGCACGCCAACCAGTGGATCCTGGTGGGCTCCGACAGCCCGCTGGTGGTGCAGCCGTCTCTGTGGCGGGCGCGGGCCGCCATGCCGGGGGTCCAGCGTGACCTCTTCGCTATCGCCGTGCAGGGGGCCCATGAGCTCGCCGCTTCGTTCATGCTGGGCGACGCGGATCTGCGGGCTCTCTCGGAGGCGCAGGCGCCCCTCACCGATGACCTCCCCATCATCCAGTACCCCTTCGACGGCATCGGCGCGTTGCTGGATCTGCCCCAGGGAATCCTGGGCGATCCTCGGGGCGTGGCGTCTCTGCTCGGCGGTGACGAGCCTGATCCCGACGACGCGCGCTGGCTCGAAGAGCTCGGCCGGTCCGCGTTCGCCCAGGGCAGACTGCGCAGCGGTCAGCACCACGGTGCGCTGGCATCCCCCGAGTGGGCGGAGCTGGTGATGGGCACCCACCTGCGGCCGGCGTTCCTGGCCCGTCCTTGCCATCCCCTGCTGCTGGATCAGCTCGGGCTGAGTCCCCACCGCCTGCAACGCGCCCGCAACGCCATGGCTGGGGATCAACCCAGCGCCGCCGCTGCGTCGGTCATCGGGCGCAGCGAGTTCTATTGCGGGGACTTCGACGGGGCGGCGGACTCCCTGGCGCGAATCCATGAGCACCGGGTGTGGGAGGACCAGGGAGAAGCACGGTATTGGGCGCTCCTTGGGGGGGCGGCCCGTGGGGCTGGCCGCTGGCGCGAAGCGGAGCACGCCTTCGCGCAGGCCTTGCTGCACAGTGAGCATCCCGGGTTCCGGGCGGCCATCGAGGACATCGCCCAGGACGTGCGGGCTCCCTGGCTGTGGCAGGCGGGGCCCCTGGGGAAGTCGGTGGTGTCCGCCTCGACCGAGCGAGTGGTCTACATCGCCAGTGCTCAGCCCGACCGCTCGGAAGCCCAGCGGCTCGAGGGCGCCCAGGCGCTGGCCGATCGCCTGGACGACGTGGAGCTCGCGGCGGTCTACGCCTTGGACGAGCCTGGGGCCATAGAACTGGCCGGGCCCAGCGCCCTGGCCCATGGGCTGGGGATCACGGCCCTGGGCAGTGCCGCCGAGTTGCCCCAGGCCAGCGCCGGGAATGCGGGTCAGGCGGTCCTGATCGTGGGGTCCAACGCCTCTGGGATCATCGCGGCCCTGGGCGCTGGTGCGGGGGTGCAGCAGGGGGCCGATCACGGGGGCGCGCTCTGGATGGTGGTGCCCCAGGAAGGTGGGCCCGATCTGCTCCACACCCGCTATCTCGGTGCTGGCCAGCTCTGACGGGGTCCTGGGTCAGAGGTCGTCGCTGTCGCTGGGCAGCCCGCCCGCCGCCAGCTCCGCGTCCAGCCACGCCAGCCTAGTCTCCAGCCAGGATTTCATCCAGTCCACCTCGGCCTCGTAGGTGTCACGATCCTCCCAGCCGGGCCAGTTGACGTGGGGTAGCTCGTCGATGTGCTCCCCCAGGATGGGCCAGCGCTCGAAGTTGCGGGCCTGGGCCTCCAGCAGCAACGCGACGGTGGCGTCGATGTCGGCCAGCACGGCGTCGGTCGCCAGGCGACCCTCCCGCAGTTCCCACCACCTGGCCAGCCAGGCGGCCTCGAAGTCCGGGTCCTCCAGCAGCTGGCCGTACCAGAAGTGGGGGACCTCCAGGTAGTGGAAGCCCGTGGGCTCGAAGCAGTCCCAGTCCGACGTGGCCCCCATGCTCACGTTCCAGTCCCAGATGGGGCCCGCGATCAGCTTGCCCTCGCGGTCCTTGTGCCAGTAGCGGGAGGCGTAGGAGCTGTCTGCGTTCTTGAGGGCCTCAGTGAACAGGTGGTAGTGGATGAAGCTGTCCTGGTCGGCCCAGTCCCGCCAGTCGGCGTCGGGCGCATCGAACAGGGCGGCCTCGAAGCCGTCGAGGTGGGCCAGCAGCCAGTCGTGCTGGGCCTGGGTGATGTCCTCGTCGTCCGGGTCCACGTGGATGAAGCCGCCCCGGCCCGCGCTGCTGCGCCAGCGCTCTTCGTCCTCGTCGGGGATGTCGTGTTTGAAGATGTAGCCCCCGGAGATCTCGGGCTCGCTGGTGTCCTCGGGGCGCAGGTTGGCGATGTCCACTCGGTGGGGTCCCCGCTTGATCTTCTCAGTGAGCAGGTAGACCCCCCGGTAGTCGTCCCAGCCCACTCGCCCGCCGTCTTGGTCGAAGATCACCTCCACATGCCGGGTGCGCATGGCCGAGAAGCCCATGGCCCGGGTCCAGCTGTAGGCCAGGTGGTTCCGCATCAGGGTCTTGTCGCTGTAGGGCGCGTGCAGCACCCAGTCGCTCTCGGCGGGCATGCCCAGCAGGGCCACGTCCAGGTCGTCGTCGCCTTCGTCCCAGGTCTCCAGGCTGTACTGCTTCTTGGGCAGGATCTGGGACGAGTTGCCCCGCACCTTCACCCCGGCCCGGCCCACGAAGTCGGGGGTGGCGCTCAGGGCCGCGCGGCCGCCGTCGGCAGCATCGAAGAACACGGCGTAGACCTCGCGCCGGGGCCAGCTGGGTCGGTCGGACTCCGAGCCCGACTCGGCGTCGATGTCGTGTCCGAAGCTGTCCATGACCACCAGCGGCAGGTTCGACGAGAAGCCCTCGAGATCCGGGTCCACCACCAGCCAGGCCGTGCTCCACAGGGGGCCCACCACGCCCTCGCGCACCAGCACCGCCCGCACCCGCGTGCTCTCGTCCACGTCGATGGGCCCGTGGGCCAGCGCGGACTGCGCGTCGGGCAGCGAGCCGTCGGTGGTGTAGCGGATCTCGGCGTCGTCGTGGTCGCTGTACAGAGCCACCTGGCCAGGGCCGAAGAGCAGGCCCCCCAGCGGATGGGCGCAGGGCTGCTCCCCAGGGCAGGGGTTGATCTCGGGCTCCCCCGTCTCGCCTACTCCCGGGGAGTGGCAGGCCGCCAAGGCCACGGCCAGCGCGATCTCAGCGAGGCAGGTGCTGGAGGGTGGCCGCGGGGACCAGGGCGACATTGAGGGCCTCGAAGGGGTTGTCGGGTGCCACCAGGCGCTGGCGGTGGTCGTCCCAGTTCCAGGGCCGGTAGCTCAGGGGCTCGAGCAGCTCGGCGATGGGCAGGGAGTGGCGGTTGTTCTCCATGAGGACCAGTGGCCTGTGGTGCTCGAGGGTTGCCATCATGCCCCGCAGCGCCGCCAGCTCCCCCCCTTGAAGGTCCAGCTTGATTGCGTCCGGCCGCAGCGCGAGATCGTCGATGCGCACCACGGGCCGCCGGATGCACCGGAGCTGTGGCTGGGCGCCTCCGGCCAAGGTCGCCAGGCGGTCGCGGGTGGGGCCGTGGGTCTCGAGGCTCTCCCGGTCGAAGCTGGCCTCGCCAGGGATGCGGCGGTGGTTGGCCCAGGGGACCAGCAGGGGGAACACGCCCCTCGCTTCGCCGACCCCTTCGTTGCGCACGCTCATGCGGCCCCTCAACAGCTTGGTCATCACCCGCAGGCTGGGGGCCAGGGCCGGGTCGGGCTCGAAGGCCAGGATGTCCCAGCGGGGCTTCATCAGGTGGAAGGACGCCGCGCTCTGCCCGGCGTGGGCCCCCAGGTCCAGGAAGAGCCCGCGGGGCTGCGGGAGGTGCTGGAACAGGTGGAAGTCGGGCTCGTGGGGGCAGCGACGGAGCAGCACGCGCAAGGGGTGGCGGAGCTGGGCCAGGTCCGCTGCGCGTGCCCGAGCGAGGGAGGCAGCCATGGCCGCCTAGGTGTCGCGCCGGCGGGCCACCAGCTCCCAGGTGGGGCGGATCGGGTCTTCGTCAGGGCGGATCACCCCGCGCACCAGCTCGAGGATCTCGAAGTGGGGCTCGAGGGCGCGCGCCACCTCTTGGGCGCTGCGGCGTGGGGGCCCAACCTCCCGGGGGGGACCGTCGGTGCTGCCGATGACCGCGACGTACAGCCCGCCGGGCTCGAGGACCCCGGCCAGCTTGGCGACCAGCGTGCTGCGGTCGGCGTCGGTGTCGAAGACGTGGAAGCAGCCGTAGTCGAAGACGGCGCCGAAGGGCCCACCGGGGATGGGGTCCGTCAGGATGTCCACCCGGTGGAACTCGCAGTCCAGGGCGCCCTGCTGCTCCACCGCGCTGGCGATAGCCACGGCCGAGATGTCCACGCCCACCACCGAGAAGCCCTGCTCCGCCAGGTAGCGGCTGTTGCGGCCCCGGCCGCAGCCGATGTCCAGGGCGCGGCAGAGGGGCAGGTCCAGGCGGGTGACGGCCCGCTCGATCTGGGTGGCGTGGCCGGGGCGGTCCCAGCCGGTCCTGCCCGAGGTGTACCGTTCATCCCACCAGATCTGACCCTGGCGGCCGGTGGTGGCGCGATCTGGATGGGACATGGACGACTCCTGAGGTCCGGGGCGAGCCTTTCAGCTAACCACCCGTGGGGCCGCGCCCAGCACCCTACTCGGAATCGTCCAGGGGCCAGTACGCCACGGTGTCGATGGAGGCCCAGCAGGTGCACTCGTCGCCGGTGCAGTCCGCGTCGCAGCCCTCGGCCATGGCGGTCAGCTCACCGCGGCTGCCGTCCTCGTCGAAGGTCAGGGCCAGGCCGTGGCTGACGTCGTCGTATTCGCTGGGGTCCAGCAGCGTGTACTCGTAGCTGCCGCCCATCTGCGTGTGGTCGAAGCTGGTGTTGGCGACCACGTGCACGCCGTCCGCGCTGGCCAGGGCCAGCTCGTAGGTCTCGTCCAGGGCGCCGTCCTCAGTGGTGATGATGATCGAGACGTCCACCTCCATGAAGTCCTCGCACTCCACACCGATGGCGGGGGTGTCGCCGTCACCCTCCGGGTAGACCGCGATGGAGTCCACGAAGCGCACCTCACCTTCGGCGTAGCCCACGCTGATGTGGATGGGGGTGGTGGTGGCGCTGGCGGCCCAGGTCAGGGTCTCGTCGAAGCCACCCTGGGCCAGGGCCAGCATGTCGGCCCCGGAGAAGCCCATGGCGGCAGCGTCGCCGAGGGAGATCGCGGTGGGGGTGTTCTCACAGTAGGGGCCGTCTTCGAGTGTGTGCTCGCCGTTGTCGAAGCAGCCGACCAGCAACAGCCAGGCGGGGAGGGTGAGCAGGGTGCGGTCCATGGGAGTCTCCAGGGTGATGTGCCCTCAGGCTAACTGCAAGGGTTGTGCCTGGGCGAAAGTGATGGTCGGCGGGTGATCGGCTCGAAGACGGAGACATGGTGTCGCCCCGACCGCGATCCGGAGGTCGTGGGTAGCGGACGTGCGGCGCACGCTGGGCCTGGCCCGGGCCAGCTTCGCTCCCATGCTCGCTCTGCACCTGGGCGCCCTGCGCGCTGTGCGGGGGATCCGGGGCCTGGACTGGCTCGGTGAGGGGGGCGCGGGTGCTGTGCCCGGCTCACCATGGCATGATGGCAGCCATGCTGCCCCGCCTGCTGCCACTGCTTCTGTTGGCCTGCGTCACCGCCGATCCTCCGACGGACTCCGGCGCCGGTGACAGCCAGGAGCCGCGGGACAGCCAGAGCCCCGAGGACACCCAGCCGCCCCCGCCCGACGATCTGGACGAGGACGGCTACGACGAGACCGTGGACTGTGACGACCGGGACCCCGCGGTCCACCCTGGCGCTGAGGAGGCCTGGAACGAGATCGACGACGACTGCGACGGGCGCGTCGATGGCGATGGCGACTATCAGGGCCTCCACGCGGTCTCCGCCACGGCGGTCTACGAGGGCCAGGCCTATGTCTTCACCATGGACTGCCCCGTCGCCATGGGCCGATCCGATGGCCTGCTCGCCTTCGCCGTCCAGTGCGCCCCCGATCAGGAGCAGCCCCACGCCGACATCCTGCTGGGCAAGCAGGTGACCATCGAGATCAAAGAGAGTGACGGCGCCATCTCCGGCAGCGAGTGGAGCGGCCGAACGGTGGTCACCTCGTCCAACGGCTGGGACAGCTGGGGCGAGGCCCGCCTGGTGTGGAGCGACGTGAGCCATGCTGGCCTGACCACCAGCCTGGACACCTACAGCCTGGCCATGTCCGGCGCTGGCGGCCTTGTGGTGGGGCTGGAGTAGTCGCTTCCCCGCGGGGTCGAGGCCGCACGCGGCGGGTGAAAGGTGTTCGACCTGCCGCCAGGCCGAAGTGCTACTCCAGGTACCCGGTGTCCCAGTACCCCGTGTCGTCGTCCAGCCCATCGTTGGGCGCCAGCTGCTCGGCGTCGGTGGCCAGGCGGAGCTCGAAGTTGCCCTCGAGATCGCTGATGGTGGTGGCGTACAGGCGGTCGGTGGCGCCGTCGCGCACCTCGACCAGGGCGGCCTGCACGGGCAGGTCATCGTGGACCACGCGCCCGGTGAGCAGCCGGCCCAGGACCAGGCTCAGCCCGTGGGGGAAGTCGTCGCCGCGGACGTCCAGGTGGGTGACCGCGGCGCTCGAGTCGCCGGGAGTGAGCACCACATGCAGGTCGGTGACGGGCACGGCCAGCGTGAAGGTGCCTGCGCTGTCGGTGGTGGCGGTGAAGGTCTGGTCCGACAGGGCCTGTTCTCTCACCACGACGGTCACGCCGTCGGCGGGCTCGCCGTTGGGCTGACGCACCACGGCCTGCACGGTGGCGTAGGGCTGCATGGCGGTGACGCCGAGCTGGAGGCTGTCGTCGTCCATGCCCACGGCGAAGCTGTCGGCCACGGGCGTCAGCCGTTGCTCGGGCAGTGCCACCAGCTCCATGCGCCACTGGCCGGGCAGCAGCTCGACGTTGTAGGCGCCGGCCTGGTCGGTGACGGCTTCGAGCTCGAGGGAGGCGTTGGGGTGGTGAGCCAGGCCGCGGGACCAGAAGCGCAGGGCCACGCCGGCCACCGGCCGGTTGGACGCCGCGTCCACCACCCGGCCGCTGGCCTGGACCGGAGCCAGGGAGCCCAGGGTCAGGTCCAGGCGGTGGATCTCGTCCTGCTCGGCCTGCAGCTCGACGCTGGTGGTGGGGATGATCCCACCCGGTTCATCGCCGATCTGGAGGGTGTAGGCGTCGGGCTGCAGGTGTACCGTGTACTGACCGCCTGCCCGGGTGCGCACTGCGGGACCGATGACGCCGGTGTCGCGGTGGATCGCGCGCACCACCATGTCGGCCACGGGTTCGCCGTCCTCATCGGTGACCACGCCCCGGACCACTGCGCCGTTGTCGAGCTGGAGGTCCCAGTCCGGGCGGTCGTGTACGATGTCCTGGTCGGTGAAGACGCCGAAGGGCAGGCTCGAGCCGTCGTCGGGAACCACGGCCACCGCCCAGCCCGCCTGGGGGGGCAGATCCAGGGCATAGGCCCCCGAGCTGGCGTCGCTGATCGTGGAGGCGGCCATGATGGAGCCGTCGATCCATGCGGCCACGTTGGCGCCCACGGCCACGACACGGCCGTCACTGTCCATGCGGGGATCGTTGACGGCCTGGTGGGAGGTGATGGCGCCCTTGACCTGTACCGGGGTGTCCATCGTGAGCTCGAGGGTGTCGCTGTCGTACCACCAGCCGTCCACCCAGTGGCTCTGGGGCATCAGCGCGGGGTTGCGGTCCGAGGGGTGCACGTCCACGCGCAGGAACTCGTCGGGCACGCCGTCCTTGGCCCCGTCGACCATGGCCAGGTTGGCACCGTCTGCGCACGCACCCAGCAGCAGCGAGGCGGCGAGGCCGGTCAGCAGGCTGAGGCGTGAGGACATGGGGCTCTCCTTGGAAGGAGCGGGGCACGCAGCGTGGTGTTGCAAGGCTCGTGCCTGAGTCCAGTCGTCGGAAGAAGCAGGGTAATCGAGGAGTGATGCGCCGGGGTGGGCCTGGAGGGCCGCCAGATCGCGACCTTGTCGTCAGGGTAGCGGCCGCGGCGACGTCTAATGCGCTGTGCCCTCGAAGGCGTAGCGCCCTCGCACGAAGCGGTTGAAGAACAGGCCGATGAGGGGATGGGCGATGGGCTGCGCACTCGGATCCACCTCGACGAACTCCTGGGGCAGGTACAGCACGTCGGAGCTGTCGTGAACCAGCAGCTCGTACCAGGGTTGCCGCCAGCGCTTGCGCAGGGCGTCGCCCACCCAGCTCTGGTCCATGGGCCCCTGGAAGTGGGGGTGAGCATCGACGATCACACCGCGGAAGCCCTTGTCCCGGTGGCGTACGAGCTGCCCTACGGCGAAGGTGAAGCCCTCACGGGTGGTGGTGTTGCCAGTGCCTTCCATGGTGGTGTCGCCTCCGTGCTGGCATTGTTCACCCTTCAGGTTGCCACGGGTGCTCGCACCATCCAGTCAGGTCTGGTCACCATCGGTCGTTCGCGCGGGCGCGAATGCGGGGAGCCGCGGCTATACTCGGGCCGACCTTCCCGAGGTGGACCATGAGCAAGATTCTGTCTCTCTCCATGCTGCTGTTACTGGCCGGCTGCGGCGACAAGGACGACACCGCGCCGCCTCCCGAGGGCGACACCGACACCGACACCGACGCCGACAGCGACGCCGACAGCGACGCGGATGCGGACGCCGACACCGACGCTGACAGCGACGCGGACGCGGACGCCGACAGCGACGCCGACAGCGACGCAGACACGGACGCCGACACCGATGTCGAGCCCCTCACGGTGGCCGACCTGGGCAGCGGCGACCTGGTGGTCAGTGAGGTGATGGTCGCTCCCTGTGAGGTGGAGTGGCTGATGGGCCAGTGGGTCGAGATCTACAACGCCACCGGCCAGGTGGTTGATCTGAACGGCCTGGCCGTCCAGGGCGACCGAGGCATGGGCTTCTCCATCGGCTCCAGCCTGAAGGTGGATGTCGATGACTACGCGGTCATCGGCTACACAACCGACACCCGGCTCAGCGGCGGGGTCGCCGTGGACTACGCCTGGGGCGGCCGCTTCTGGTTCGAGGAAGATCGGGCCACGGTGGACTTGCTCAACGGCTCCACCCTGATCGACGGCGTGCGGTTGCAGCACATCTGGGAGTGGTACGAGTGCGCCGGATTCAGCTTGGATCCCACCACCCTGGACGCGAGCGCGAACGACTACGCCTCCAGCTGGTGTGTTGGCTCCAGCACCTACGGCCCCTATGCCAACATCGGCACTCCAGGTGCGGCCAACGACAGCTGCCCCGCCGACGCCGACGGTGACGGCCACACCACCCTGACCGACTGCGACGACGGCGACGCGTCGGTCTACCCGGGCGCCTCCGACGCCTGGTACGACGGCGTGGACAGCGACTGCGCCGGCGACTCGGACTACGACGCCGATCTGGATGGCTACGACAGCGACGCCTACGGCGGCACCGACTGCGACGACACCAGCCGCCGCATCCGGCCCGACGCCCTGGACGTGCCCGGCGATGGCGTGGACGGCGACTGCGACGGTGTGGACGCCACCGGCTCCACCCTGCTGGACATCGACGACCTGGCAGCCGGCGATCTGGTGATCGACGAGGTGTTGTTCTGGCCGAGCTTCGCCCCGGAAGATGCCGGCTGGTTCGAGGTCTACAACGACAGCGGCGAGGACGTCTACCTGGACGGGCTCACCCTGTACAACGACTACACCAGCTACACGGTCTGGGACACGCTGGTGGTCGCGGCCGATGACTACGCTGTGTTCTGCGGCATCGAGGACCCCACCGTCAACGGCGGCGTGACCGTGGACCACGAGGTCAGCGGCTTCTTCTACGGCGAGGTGCTGATGAGCCTGGGCTTGGCAACCGACACCCTGGTGGTGGACGAGGTGCTGTTCGACTACGCCACCATCGAGGTCTGGGGCGCCTCTGTCTCCCTCGACCCTGGGGCCGTCGATGCCACCAGCAACGACGACATGGGCAACTGGTGCGAGTCCTACACGGCCTACGGCTGGGGCGACATGGGCACCCCTGGGGCCGTGAACGAGTGCCCTCCCGACGACGACGGGGACGGCTACAGCGTGCTGGAAGACTGCGATGACACCGACGCGTCGGTCTACCCTGGCGCCTCGGACAGCTGGTACGACGGAATCGACAGCGACTGCGCGGGCGACTCCGACTACGACGCCGACGGCGACGGGTTCGACAGCGATGGCTACGGCGGCAGCGACTGCGACGACACCTCCCGCCGCATCCGGCCCACGGCGCTGGATGTCCCAGGCGACGGCGTGGACGGCGACTGCGACGGTGTGGACGCCACCGGCTCCACCCTGCTGGACATCGACGATCTCAGCGCCGGCGATCTGGTGATCACGGAGTTCATGACCGCCTCGGCCTACGGCGGCGAAGAAGCCCAGTGGTTCGAGGTGCACAACACCCTGGGCGACGAGGTCTACCTCGACGGCCTGCAGCTGCAGCTGGGCGAGGACTTCACCACCATCTGGGACACCCTGACCATCGCGGCTGGCGACTATGCGGTCTTCGCCATCACCGACGATCGCCACATCATGTACGGCGTCACGGTGGACTATGCCTACGACTGGTACTGGATTGGCTGGGAGGAAGGCACGGTGGCCCTGTTCACCGACAGCGGCACCATCGACGAGGTGGTCTGGGACCGCAGCTTCCCTGTGGTCACGGGCATCTCTACCACCCTGGACCCGCTGCTGCTCGATGCCATCGACAACGACAGCGGCTCGAGCTGGTGCGATGGCAAGACGCCGTTCGGGCGTGGAGATCTAGGCACGCCTGGCGCGGCCAACGACGCCTGTTGAGCCCGCGTCTTGCGCCTGTCCTCTCCCTGAGGCATGATGAGCGGGAAGCGTGCCCCCGAGGGGTCTGGGATGTCCTGGGAATCTCCGTCTATCTTTACGCCACGGATTCGTCGGCTCGCTCAGGCGAGCGATGGGCTCACGCCCGTCACCCACGACGTCATCTTCGCTCAGCTGCTCGAGGCCACCCGCGTCGAGGTGGCAGGCACTGCGCTGGGGCTGGTGGTCTTCGGTCAGGGCAACCAGTTCCGTGTGGTCCTCGAGGACCGCTACGTCAACGTCAAGCAGTGCGATAAGACCGGCGGCCTGGTGATGGCCATCCGCACCAGCGAAGAGGCCATTGTCACGGACCCGGGGCCGGTCTGGGAGCGCGACGTGGGCCGCTGGGCCCGCAGCCTGGCCCAGTACATCGTTCACTTCTTGCGGCCCTGATCGCTCCGGCCCTACTTCACGAAGTAGCCGCTGACCTTCCAGGTGCCGTCCCAGTCCAGCATCGGGGTGATGGTCTCGACGGCCTCGGCCTTGTTCTCGAAGACGGTGTTGTATTGGATGACCACGTACTCGCCGTCAGGAGCGCCTGGCAGGACCTTGCTGTACTCGGCCTTCGCGAAGGTGCGGGACTGCACGGCACCGAAGGAGCCGCGAAGGGTGCCGACGGCCTGTGAGAACTGTTCCTTGGGGGTGGAGTCCTGGACCAGCCCGGCGGCCGCGTCCCAGCCGCCCCCATAGTCGCCGCCGTCCACCACCTCGAGCCAGGCCAGGCTCACGTTGACCGCGTCGGTCTTGGCCATGGCGTTGTCGCCCTCGAAGACGGGGAGCTTGGTCTGGCCGCTCCAGGCATCCTGCAGCGCCTGGGCGTCCGCCGCTTCGGTGGCGGAGCGGTCGGGGAGGCCAGCCAGCGGATCCAGGGGGTCCAGCTCCGCGGCCGGCGCAGCGGGCGGCGCGTCGGTCGGCGGTGCGGCATCCTGAGAGCCACAGGCCAGGGCGAAGAGGGCGAGAATGGGGGCGAGGGAGCGGGTCATGGGACCTCCGGTAGGGGCGGGGGGTCCATGGTACCAGACTCGATCAGATGCCGGTGGCGTACTCGAGGTGTCCGTTGGTCGCGTCGTAGTAGCTGATGTGCACCACGTCGCTGGCGTCGATGGCCAGGGAGGGGGCCCTGCCGACGTCGCCGACGCTGTCCACGCTCCAGGTGCTCCAGCTGCTGCCGTCGTAGTGAGCCACCTTGAGGTCGGCGTTGGTGACATCGTAGTAGGCGATGTAGGCCTCGTCTGTGCTGGTGAAGGCCAGGGAGGGGTAGGCACCCACGCTGCCGCTCGAGTCCACGGTCTGCTCGGACCAGGAGGTGTCGCGGCAGGCATAGTTCAGGTCGCCATCGGCGAAGTCCCACCAGGCGGCGCAGGGGGTGTCGTCCGAGCGGACGGCGACCGAGGTGCGCATGCCGTCGTCGCTGCTGTAGCCGGGGTCGGCCGAGATCGTCTCGGAGAAGGCGATGCTGGCCAGATCGTCGTTCAGCTGGGAGTACTGGATCTCCTCGGACAGGCCGTACCAGGCGTAGGGGTCGTAGAAGCTGATGTGGTCGGCGCCGGTGCTGTCGATGGCGATGCTGGTGCCGATGCCGGTGGGGCCGGCGGTGTACAGATCGGCGGGGGCGTAGATGGACACGCCGAAGCTGGTGAAGTCCGCCACCATGGGGACGCCGGCGTCGGCGTCGTGGTAGGCGAAGCTGGGCAGGTTCCCCGAGTCGATGTCGATGCCGACGTACCAGCCCACGCTGGTGGACTTGCTCTCGGTGTAGTCGTCCACCACGTACTCGTGGGACCAGCTGCCCGAGGCGTCGCGGTAGATGAAGTCCAGCTCCGTCAGTCCATAGTAGTCGGTGGTGGTGTAGGCGATCTGGAACTCGTCGGCGCCGCTGCAGGCGGCGTCGAGGTGGTAGCCGGTGTCGTAGTAGCTGTAGGCCAGCACGTCCTGGGAGATGCCCCAGGAGCCGGAGCTGTCGCGCAGCTTGTAGCGCAGGTAGCCGTTGTCCTGGTCGTAGTAGGCCACATGGACCTGGCCGGCGCTGTCGATGTCCAGGGCGCTGGACAGGCCGCAGTCACAGCTGGTGTCCAGGGTCTGCACCGTGAAGCGTTCGTCGGTCTCGTCCACTGTGCCGTCGCAGTCGTTGTCCACGCCGTCGGTCCAGTCTTCGCTGGCGTCGGGGCTGATGGAGGCGTCCCCATCGTCGCAGTCCTCGAGGTGGTCGTAGCCGTCCCCGTCCAGGTCGTCGTCTGGGGTCTCCTCGTCGCAGTCGTTGTCCACGCCGTCGTAGGCCACCTCGTCGGCGCCGGGGCTCACCGAGTCGTCCAGGTCGTCGCAGTCGCCCTCCTCCTCGGAGTAGCCGTCGCCGTCGTCGTCGGTCTGGGTGACATCGGTGTCGGCATCGGCATCGGCATCGGCATCGGCATCGGCATCGGCGTCTGCGTCTGCGTCGGCGTCTGCGTCGGCGTCTGCGTCGGTGTCTGCGTCGGTGTCGGTGTCGGTGTCGCCCTCTGGGGGCTGGCCGGTGTCATCCTTGGAGGGGCAGCCGGTGCCAAGAGCGAAGAGTGTAAGGGCGAGGAGAGAAATGCGGGAGAGAGTCACAGCGGCATCCGTGAGTACGAGGCGCGCCCACATAGCCATGGCCCCTGGTGGGGTGCAAGTTTCGAAGCTGGCTTCTCGGCTCTACAGCGCCTCTGGCACGGGATCGGAGCCCTGCGCCACCCAGTAGCGATAGCCGCCGCCCACGGTGAAGGTCTGCTCGGACAGGTCGCTGTCGGGCCAGCGCACGGTGACGTCGGCCTCGCAGGCCGTGCCAAGGCCGAAGTGCAGGGTGAGGTCCTGTTGGGCGCCGTAGTGGCCGTAGCCACCGCCGATGTCTTGGGTCTGGGTGACGCCGCCGGCAGTGACCGTGACGCGGGCGCCGATGGCCGCGCGGTTGGCGGCGACGCCCTCGAGGGCCAGCTGCACGAAGTTTCCGCCTTCGCCGGCGATGTTCTCGAACATGCGCACGTTGAAGGTCTCGTAGCAGTCGTCCTCGCAGCGGGAGCTGGAGTGGCCCAGCACCACGTCGAGATCGCCGTCGCGGTCGAAGTCGGCCACGCCGACGCCGTGGGAGCGGGTGTGGTCCAGGCCCATGTCGTAGGGAACGGGCACGAAGGTCTCGTCGCCCTGGTTGTGCCACAGCAGCGCCCGGCAGCCCTCGTAGTCGCTCGAGCCGATGAACGGGTCGGGCCAGCCGTCGTTGTCGAAGTCGAACACGGCGTTGCTCATGTCGCCGTCGTTCCATGAGACCACGGTGTGCTCGCGCACCAGGCCGGTGACCTCGTTGCCTGGGCGTTCGAAGACCACGTCGCTCTGCTGCTGGTTGAAGAGCAGCTCGGCGGGATCCGAGCTCGAGCCCACGTCCCAGTGCACGATCTCCGAGGTGAGCAGATCCATCCAGCCGTCGTTGTTGATGTCGGCGCAGGTGGTGGCGCCGCTGTTGCCGCCCAGGCGGTACGGCTCGCGGTCGCTGTCGTGGCTCCAGCGGAAGGCGTCGCTGTCGGAGTTGCAGGAGATGGCAGGGTTGGGGACGCCCTCGCAGTCGTCGTCCTCGGGGTGGAGCTTGCACCAGCACCTGGCGGACTCGTTGTCGGACCAGTCCTGCCGGTGGTCGAAGGCGTAGTTCGAGTCGACGCTGCGGTTGGTGTAGGTGCCGTCGCTCTCGGCCTGGAACAGCAGGTTGGGGGCGCGGCCATACGAGGCGGCCATCAGCTCGGCCCAGCCATCGTTGTTCAGGTCACAGGCCAGGCCGGACCAGGTCACGGCGTGGGCTTCGCCCGAGTTGATCACCTCCACCGAGGACCAGGCCGCGGTGCCCAGGTTGGCGTCGTAGGTGATGTCTGTGAAGGAGGCGTCGCCGTCGTTCTTGTACAGGCGGGACTGCATGTAGTTCTCGGGCACCCACAGATCGGCGTAGCCGTCGCGGTCCACGTCGACCCACGAGGCGGCCGCCGGGGCGGTGTCGCCGTTGTAGCGGATGTCGTCGCCGGCGTTGCCCAGGGAGAAGGTGCCGTCGCCGTTGTTGAGCAGCAGCTCGGACGTCTCGTCGTAGGCGGCGCTGGTGTCGGCGATGGAGATGAAGACATCGAGATCGCCGTCGTTGTCGGCGTCGGCGAAGGCCCAGACCTGGCCGCCCCGGGAGTTGTCGCCGGCGCGGGCGCTGCGGATGCCCGAGGACTCGGTGACGTCCTCGAAGCCGCCTTGGCCATTGTTGCGCAGCAGCCAGGCGTTGCGGGTGCCGCCATCGGAGAAGTCGTCGGGGGCGTCGGTGGCCCTCCGCAGGGCCAGATCCGTCCAGCCATCACCGTCGAAGTCTACCGCGTTGATGCGTGTGGCCTCGGCGTTGATGGCGTCCAACCCCCAGGCCGCCGTGGCGTCTTGGAAGGACGGCTGACCGTCGGACCACTGGGTGCCGTCGTTGCACACGGGGGGGAAGCCGCCGGTCTCGCCGGGGTCCTTGGGGCAGCCGGTGAGCGTGAGCAGGGCGAGGGTGAGCATGCGCATGGGGGAGGCCTCCTGGCGTGGAGGACTACCCTATCCCTGTGCGGAACCGGTCGCAGAGCCTACTCGGCAGTGGGCTCGGCAGCTGGCTCGTCGGCCCCGCCCAGCTCGAGCACGGCCTGCTTTGTCTTCTCAACCTTGGCGCGCGCTCTCTCCACCGCGGCCTCGAAGTCGACCTTCTCGAAGGCGGCGTCGAGGGAGGCGGCGGCCTCGGCGCGGGCCAGCTGGAAGCCGGCGGCCATGAGCTCGGCCTGAGCCTTGGCTACGGCCAGCTGGGCCTTGGCGAGGTCGCGATCGAGCAGGGCGTCGGAGAGCTCCTCGCGCTCGGCCTCGACCTGTTCCTTGGCGGTGCTCACCTCGGCGTCGGCAGCGATGGCGTCGGCCTTGACCTCGGAGCGGGTGGCGGAGAGCTCTTCCTTGGAGGCGGCCACCTGGCCCTTGGCCTCCTTGTAGCTGGCCTTGGCGGCGGCCAGGGCGGCCTTGGTCTCCTTGACGCGGGCCTTGGCGGACTTCAGGCTGGCCTTGGCGTTGACCATGATCTCCTTGGCCGAGTCCACCAGCGCGCGGGCGGCGTCGCTGCCTTCGGCCTTCTTCTTGGCCTTGGCGGCCTTGAGCTCGGCCTTGGCCACGGTGAGCTGGGCCTTGGACTGGTCTACGCCGGCCTTGGCGCTCTGGACTTCGGCCTTGGCGCCCTCGATGCCGGCCTTGGCGCCCTGCTTCTCGGCCTTGGCCTCCTGGACCTCGGCCTTGGCGGTGTGGACCTGGGCGTCGCCCAGCTCGGCTGTGGCCTGGGCTTCTGCCTTGGCGTCCTGCACGTCCTGGCGTGCCTCGCCCACGTCGTCCTTCTCTTCGGCCTTGTCGTCCTTGGCGGCGTCGAGCTCGGCCTCTAGGGTGGCGATGCGAGCCTGGGCCTCGGCCAGCTGAGCGGCCTGGGTGTCCAGGGCCAGCTGCATCTCGGCGGGGATGCCCTCGAGGGCGTCGTCGCGCACCTCGGGGTCGGCCAGGACGGCGGAGGGGAGGGCGAGGAGCAGTACGAGCAGGGTCGAGCGAAGCAAGGAAACCTCCGATGGGCTAGGGACTCGGAGTCTAGCCACTTCAGGCGATTCGGCCAGTACACCAACCTTTCATTGTGGAGCTGCCGTGGCGTACTTCTCCCGCCGTCGCGCCTTCATGCTCGGCGTTGTGCTGGTGGTCGGAGCGTGGTTCCTGCTGCCCACCCTGTGCCGCGCCCCGGTCACCCCGGAGGGTCGCGTGCGTGCTGCGGTGGTCGAGGTGGCCGACGGGTTGAGCGCCGGCGATCTGGGGGCAGCGCTGGCGCCCATCTCACGAAGCTACCAAGACGCCGATGGCGGCGACTTCGCCACCGTGCGGGCCATCCTGTGGCGTGAGCTGCAGTCCCGTGGCCCCATCACCGTCACCCTGGGCCCCATGGAGGTCGATCTGGCCGAGGATGGTTCCTCGGCCCAGGCCAGCTTCGTGGCGCTGTTGATGGACGGCCTGAACGTGGGTGCCCTGGACATCCGCGCCGACAACGCCGACGCCTGGCACTTCGAGGTGGGCTTGGAGCTCGAGGACGACGACGAGTGGCGCATTGTCTGGCACGAGCGGCGTGGGGTGGAGCCCCAGGACGTGTTCCTGTAGGAGGGCGAGGCGCTCGGGCCTTCGGAGCCCCGCGCGCCTAGGATCGGGGGAAACAGGCGGCCGCGGGGG
>ERZ890953.207-NODE-207-length-35198-cov-6.021370_pt1 | contig 35198 bp, 32 predicted proteins | sample MGYA00521264_ERZ890953 | MGnify/ENA primary metagenome ERZ890953 (study PRJEB32303, sample SAMEA104408629) | aquatic metagenome | biome: Brackish water; feature: Chemocline; material: water | place: Baltic Sea | collected 2014-10-26T21:54:00 | depth 200 m ...
CGTTCGCTAGATCTGGAATTAACTGCGTTGCACTTCAGAGTTGAATCCGCCTTACATTTATGCCGAGAAATTTATTATTTTCATACAACCCTGTTTATTTTTTTTCGTAATTAAATTCTAAAATCTTTCATTACGCTAAAATCCCTTTTTTTTGTTATATTAATCACGTTACGATTAATAAATCAATTTTCTTTTATGCACCGTTAAGAAGCATAGCTTTTAGATATTATTAAAAACGTTAACTATTTCAATTTTAGAGTTAAATTACAAATAGATTTTAATGCATTCCAATAATTCTGGATCATTTTGAGTTAAGTATTTTTAAGTTCCAGATTGTAATTGCAGGCACTTAATGCCAATATAAACCCCGATTTTAATACCAGATATGCATTATCTCAGGTGGAAAACCTAAAAAACAGGTAATGACAATTATTTTAGACTATAACTAACAAAAATCCATAAAAAGGAGATAAATATGAACTCGGCAATAAAAACTAATATCGTGTTACTTCTATCCGTTCTGGCTCTGGCGGGTTGTGGTGGCAAAAGCACCCCTAAACCACAGGCCGACCTGGCCGAATGCGTCTTCCCGGATGCGCCCAGTACTGAAGCACCTATGTGGGTCTGTGATGCGCCGATTGATGGCGTCGAACTCAGTGCTGTTGGTTATGCCAATAAATCTAAAGCGGGTAATTCATTCATGAAACAGATGGCAGCGTCAGATGCGCGAGTACAGCTGGCCGCCATATTCAAAACACGCGTACAAAATATGATCAAACAATATGCAGAAACCACCGGGGCTGCAGACGCTGAAACCGTCAATATGGTGAACACCTCAGTTTCCAAATTGATTACCAACGAAACCCTCGTTGGCTCACGTATTTTCAGAACACGGACCAGTCCTACTGGCGGCTTATATGTATTAATAGGACTGGATACAGCAAACGTTCAACAGGCAGCTAAGGAAAGTATTCAAACCAGCATGAACAATGATCAGGCTCTGTGGCAGGAATTTAAAGCCAAAAAAGCTCAGGATGAACTTGCGCTAGAAATATCCAAGATGCAATAAAGTATTACTGCGTATTCACCAACAAAAATACTTGTTAGTGAATACGTATGCCCAACATTGTTGCTAGTCCTTTGACAGCAACTTCAATAAGTCATCTCTTATTTCTTCAGGGGCTGTATTATGCGGTGTGTAATACTGCAACACCCCTTTTTTATCGATTAGATAAATCACCGAACTATGATCTAAAACATAACCCATAGCAGAATCTTCCAGTGGCACTTTTTCGTAGATCACACTGTATTGCCGTGCAACCTTATCAAGCACTTCTTTGCTATCCGTCAAACCTATGTAAGTATCAAAAAATCCTTTGACGAACATGCCCATAGCTTTCGGTGAATCTCGATCTGGATCAAGAGATACAAATATTCCCTGCACCTGTTCAGCCTGTTCGGCAGTTAGCATCTGCATGGCAGAAGAAAGATTCCATAGTGATGTAGGACAGATATCGGGGCATGACATATAACCAAAATAAAGCGCAACAACTTTTCCCTTGAAATCACTGAGCGAAACAGGTCCCTTATCGGACTGCATGGTAAAATTTCCACCGGCCCCAGGAATCAGGTCACTGCCCTGCTGTTTGAGATATTGCTGGGCTAATAATATGCCGCCTAAAAAACAAACCAGAATGATCCAGAAATAAACTGTTTTTCTATTTTTCATTTCAAAACAACGCTAATTAATGATTCATTAATTTCGGTAGACTACCATCCACTTTATGACCGTCCATATTCTTTTTCATTTTCATCATCATATTTTGCACAGGTACCTTTAGTGACTTTTCACTGCCATCTGCAAAACCCAGAGTAACGTCTATTTCGTCACCTGGTTTTAGATCACGGTTAAGACCTAACAGCATGACATGTAAGCCGCCCGGTTTTAATTGCACCATTTTTTTCGCAGGCAAATCTATCTGTTTAATTTTACGCATACGCATGACACCGTTATCATTAATATGAGTATGCAACTCAACGATATTGGCTACCGGGCTTTTTGCATACACCACAGCAGATTGACTTCCCTTATTTGTGATATCCATAAAAGCTGCACTGTTACGCTGCTGCTTGATCGCAGCTCTGGCAAAAGATTTATCAATATCCACACTTTGTGCGACATCCGCCAAAACACTAGAAGCAAAAAATGCCAGAGACAGAACCAGTAGAGACTTCATAAAAAACTCCAAATCAAAAAAATATGTGGCGCAAGTGTACTAGTTTAAAGAAATGAAAGAAGAGGCATATTGTCGCATAAGACCATTAATCGAATAATTAAAAATAACGAGCTAGTTCAAGCAATAAATAATCATCCCTTTTAAAGGCTTGCAGAGGAAGATCCTCCTCATCAATGTTATTAAATAACTGCAATTCACCGGATAATTTCCAGCTTTCACCCAGACGCCGACTCGCTTCGACTCTGATGCTCTGGCTTTGTTTATCAATATCTACAATAAACCCGGCCAGCACTTCAGTACTTTGCACATCATTAAAGGCAAACCTTGCGCCGGCGAATAAGTCATTATCAAAAACACCGGCATCTACAGCGCGATCTTCCCAGGAGTATTCAACAAGAGTACCAAGGTCGATTGCCGAACCTGCAATACCATAGAAAGTATATTCAAAACCTCCGGTTGCAGCGGTAAACGAGTCAGCCTCCGAGTTACGATGAATCATTTCAAGCTTCCAGATCCAGTCACCAATAATTGATTGTAAATCTAACCCAAACTGAGTGATCTGCTGGTAAAAGGGTATAAGTACTGTTTGCCCATCCTGATCAAAACCGACTGAGAAACTGGCATCCCTATTTGTGCCATCAAACCAGGACAGTGCAAAGTCGGTATCACCCAAATTGCGTTCAAAACGAAGGGCATAATCAATATGACTTTCCTCATCCGAAGACTCATAAGTGGTTTGACTGGTATCAACCACCAGTGGAAATCTCAGGCGTCCTTGTTCTGCATGAAACGTTGCTTCACGAAACCCGGTCAACACGAAAGCATGCAACACTCCCCAGTCCTGAATGGTAGTGTAATGAATCATCGGCTGACCCAGCTTATCTTCACCATCTATTCCTTCCACCAGATCAATCTGGTTAATCACATCGACCAGATGCTGAGACTCAGTCACTCCCCAGAATACGCTATCGATTCCAACACGCCATTCATCGTTGCCTGATACATGCAACCATTTAAATTCACGTATATCGGCGTGTTGACGTTCATCATCCTGGTTATCGCCACGAAAAAATAATTCAACCGACAACTCGTCATTTCCCTCATTCCAGGACTGTCTCAGTTTGGGTTTGAAAGACAACGTCAGGTTATCATCCATTTGCTGATCAAACTGTGCAGACTGTGTGAACACAATTAGCTCTGCTGCAACATTTCCCGAATAATCCAGCGCCTGCGCCGATAAACTAGTGACTATCAATAAACAAAAAAAGAACAATCGTTGCATTATTCTTATCGCGCTCTTTTCAGGGTTTGTGATTTAAAGTCATTTTCAGACAATCCTGTTTTGAATGCATAATTACTCCATATCAGAGTGGTGGATTTTCCATTTTGATGATTAACCATTTGCATTTTACCCGGGCGCCAGTAATGCCCCAGAGACTGCTGGTAATCCTCAGATGTCAAAGTCTTTAACATTTCATCTTTACGGTCATAAAAATCTGCCTTGATCAATCGATAAGCCTGTTTATCGATCCACACATGCTGCCGTTTGTAACCAGAATATTGATAGGCTGGTACGCGCTCCAGCACATAACACTGCATTTCACCACAGGCTTCTTCGCGTAATAGTTTGTAGCTGTACTTTTCAATTTCCTGCGAACCCAGATCTTCAAAGGCAAACTCACTGCCCATAAAGGGGCCGGACTTATTTCGCGAACTGATTCGTTTAACACGCTTGATAGCCGGTAAATACAACCACTGATCATCAGGTTCTAACCCGTGCGAATAGGTTAACATAGCAGTACCTTTAACATCTGCTGGCTGATCAAAAATAGACATACTTTTGTCACCATCACCGGTCACTTCCAGCGTTTTAATTCGAATTTCCCGACTCGACGTATCGCCTTTTTTATTCATTAAAGTCATCAGCATATTGGCAGTAAAATCGACAAATCCGGCATCATAAGCTTTCGCATCTTTAGCTATTTGCAAACCTTTTTGTTCTGCAGTTTGTGCCATAACAACCAACGGCATACCAAGTAGAATGACCATCAAAACCTTTTTAATACTGTATTTACTCAACATTCTTTATCTCCTTTTTATCCAGTGCCATTAATAAAGTTGGTAGTAACATAAAATCAGCAATTAGTGCAAATGTAATAGTAGCAGCTGTCATTAAACCCATATCGGCATTTAATAAAAATGCCGAGCGGGTCAACACCATAAAACCCAAAGCCAATACGATTGAGGTAGCGACAAGAGCGAGGCCAACTGTACTGAATGCGTAACGAACCGCATCTTTTGCATCCAGCCCTTTTTCACGCCTGGCGCGTAGATATTTACTCAGAAAGTGTACCGTATCATCAACCACTATACCGAGTGTCATACCCGTTACTACCGAAAGCGCCAGTCCTACCTGCCCCACCGTAATCCCCCATAATCCAAAGGCCATACCCGCAGGCACCAGGTTTGGAACCAGACTGATTAAACCTATTTTAAAAGAACGTAAGGCAAAAATTAAAATAATTGATATAAGTACCAGAGCGACAGAGGTTCCGGTCAACATGGCACGAATATTTCGAAACCCGATATGGCTGAACATCAGTGTAGGGCTTGCTCCATCATTTTGCATAGTGGCAGGAGCATTGTCCCGTAACCATTGTTGCGCCCTGTTTTCCAGCGCAATAACTGCAGAAGTAGACATGTTATACAACATCACAGTCATACGTGTGGATGACTTGTCGACATTTATTTGATTGTTCAAATCCAGTCCATAGGGCAATGACATTTCATACAGCAGTAAATACTGCGCAGCGAGATCTCTCTGACCGGGCAGTTTGTACCAGTCAGCATCGTCACCATGTAGATTTCTATTTAAACGTTTGAAAATATCGGTAAGTACATTGACGTGAATAACCTCAGGTTGTTCACGGAACCAGTTTGCCAGGCTTTCCACTTTAGTTAAAAATTCCGGGTTACTCACGCCTCCAGCTTCCCCTGAAGCTAAAGAATAATCGATCAGGTATAACCCACTCAGGTTATCTGAAGCAAAATCAGCATCACGTCTGAATTCTATTTCAGTACTGAAATACTTGGTGAATTCATCATTCAGTTCATTACTCGGCACAAATGAAATCATCAATACAATAAAAACGCCCATACCAATCAGCAAACTCTTGCGACGTGCTATGACAAACTCGGCCAACACCACCATCAGTCGACTGGAGTGGGTATCCATTACCTTTTCCTTAACCGGCAAAACCATCATCATGGCAGGTAAGAAGCTAATGCTTAACAGGTAGGCTACTACAACCCCCATCGCCACAATATTACCTAAATCGCGAAAAGGTGGCGCATCAGAAAAATTCATGCTGAGGAAACCAATCGCCGTGGTGACGGTGGTTAAAAACACAGGCTGCATATTGATACGTAAGCTGTCCACCATCGCTTCGTGTCGCGACTCCCCCTGATGTATAGCGATAATAAAATTCATTAGAATATGTACCGAATGAGCGATCGACATGGTAGGTATAATCATGACTGCTGAAAAGGAAGGCGGTGTTAGCGCGATACCCATCCAACCGGCCAGTCCCATCGCACCGACGATAGAAAACACTATCACAAACAATGTTGTCAGCGTCCCACTAAAACCTTTAACCCAGAAGAACAACACGATAATAAAAACCCCAAACATCAACGGTACCAGGTACTTCATATCGTATTGCTGGGCTTCGGGGAAAGCCTGGTTCATCATGATGATTCCAGTCAGCTTGACATCAATACCCGGGAATTTCTGCATAAACTTCTGCTTCAGGTCTCGAACAAAGTTAACTACTTTTGGATTTTCCGTGGTCGGTTCTTCGCCTTTTAATTCAATAGTGACATTAACCCCGGTCACATGTGCACTGGGTGAAATTAGTCGGTTTACCAGCAATGGTTCGTTTATAGCAATTTCACGTACCTGCTGTAACCTTTGTTCAGTTAATTCATCTTCTGCAAACACCAGATCCTGTACGATCAAATCATCACCCTCTGCATAGGTGTGCTGATAATTGGTAATAGAATCTACGCGGGTAGAAAAAGTGGTTTGCCATGCCTGCTCTGTTAACCAGATGACTGCCTTTAAAGTCTTCCCGGTAAAAACGTTACCATCTTCAGGCACCAGCACCATCATCACGTTATCATTTTTGGAATAGGTATCCTGCAAGTTTTCAAATGCCAGTAACTGAGGATTTTCCTTGCTGAAGAAAACCCGATAATCGTTGGTAAAGGTCAGAAACTGAGCCCCAAAACCCATAGCCATAACCGCCAGCAAACTGAGTACAATCACTAACCATTTGAATCGAATAATCCCTTCTGCATAATTTTTAGTCATAATTATTCCTGTTAATTATTTTTATTCTGAATGAGGTTTAAGTACTGAATTAATCCCTCTCCACAAAACATGAGCTTGCTTAAATCCTGCGAAATCATACCTGCACTTAAACAGCCTTCCATAGTTGCCACCACCATCACCGCGACCTGTTCGGGTTGAACCTGATCAATAAGTTGACCAGATTGCTGAGCCTTCATCACTGCTTTAACAATAGCTTCATGCCATAATTCATATATGACATTCAGCCGGGTGCGAAATCCCTCATCGATTGGAGCCATTTCCTGTGCCAGGCTGCTAAGTGGGCAACCTAGCTGAACATCCCTCAGAGAAAAAGCATTACCTGACTGCTGAATTAACTCAATAAGACTATCAATGGGACGACCGGAATCATTTAACGGAGCGATAAAGCTTCGATAAATTCGGTCCGCAATAACTTCTTCAATCACCGCATATCCCAGTTCAGTTTTATTGGGGAAGTGATGATACAAAGCGCCTTTTGTTAGCCCGGTATGAGCCAGAATATTATTCAGGCTTGCCGCCTGAAAACCATTTAAATGAATTTCTTTATACGCTGCAAATAAAATTTTAGTTCGTGTATTGTGAAAAGGCTCATCGTCTAGCAACCGCCACCAGTAAACTCCAGAATCATCATGATCAGACATACATAACCTCACATACCAACTGGTATGCTTTATAATACCGACCGGTATGCATGTCAATTTATTATTGTCTTCGGCCGGCAGGTAATAAAAATTTCAATATCTCCCTGGTGACCGTAGGACCTGGCATAGGTCTACCACGGAAAAGGTATTTTGGCCTGGTTTACTGGCAGACAAATTTTCTATAGCAGCACCTTAATTATGATTTTTATACGAATATCACATCAACAACACCTAATATATAATCATGCGTATAAGAATCACCAACACAGTGAACCAACTCAATTATCGTTTTCCATCAAAGTCAATACAGGGAATATTTTTTCCGTCGAACTCGATACTCGCAGAATCATTCATCGCAGCAGGCTCATCGTACCCTCTCCTGACCGTCCAAACACCACAAACAAAGAAGTTTTGCTGCCTTAACTCCCTGATTCCACTAAAAAACCTTCGTGTACTTCGTGCTCTTATTGGTGAAAAATATCAGACGTAGCATCAATACCGATTCTCTACTATATTATCCGATCACGGGTCCGGTAGGTTCCTGGCTATTTACATTTCTTTTCAAGCTCCCTTCGGCGTTTAAGTCCTTTTCTGTGCTCCGCCGAGGCGATTTTAAGTTCAAGCTTTAAATGCTTACGTTCACTTTTGTCATCTTCTTCAGCCAGCATTGCCTGTAACTTACGCTCTTTTCTTTTAATTTTTTCCAGTAATTCATCGATCCGTTCACAGCTAATATTATGTTTACTCTTTTTCCCCTTATGCAGATTTTGCTTAAGTTTTTTTATTAGTTTGTTAAGTCCCATAATATTTGTCTCGGTATCAGTCCGTTATTTATCGATTAAATCGTCCGCTATTACAGATTTCGCCATACTTTTTGCAAAGGAATAAATCCTTCTCTGTTTTTCTATGATATCAATTTCGATGGTATACGCGGCAATCCGGTTGGGTTCTTCGGCGACCAGTCTTTCTGCCTGGTGTTCGGTGGCGGAGTCAACCAGATCTATGATTTCCCGCTTCATATCGATAACTTGCATAGCGGCAAGTTCGTTGTTTTGTGAGACGGCCTGAATAGCACTACTAACAGATCTGCTCACTACCTTATGGAAATCATTAAGAACCTTCTGGGTAGCTTTACTAATAGAGAATCCGGCATCGAAACGACTAAATCCGAGGTCTACCATATTGGTTTCGATAGTATCCCCGATATTCTCAAGCTGGTTTACCGCAGACATGAGTTGTAGAAAGTCCTGCATTTGATTATTTGATAACGAGCCTTTACTGATCCTGCCCATATACTCGATTATCTGGTCATACAGTAAATCGACTTCCTCATCCTGTTCTCTGACCGCCTGCAGGGCCTTACTATCACCAGAAATAATGGCAGGCATGATACTTTTAAGCATATTTTCCACTTTTTCTCCCATGTGCAGAACTTCCAGACGCACCCTGTCCAGTGCCAGAGCGGGAGTAGTCAGCAGTACCTCATCCAGATATTTGGCCCTCACAGTCAACACTTTGGTTTCATCCAGTGGAGCATCCGGCACCAGCCACTCAACCAGGCGCGCGAACTGGGTTGTAAAACCGATAAAAATAAGTGTATTAGCAATATTAAAAATGGTGTGCGCATTCGCGATCTGACGCGGGGTTTCTGCTCCCAGTCGATCCACTCCGCTTAGCTCCGGGTGGGAGGGAGAAAATGAAGTAACAAACTGGGCTAAATAGTCAATAAAAAACACCCAGATGAGCACTCCTGCCACATTAAATCCAATGTGTACTACTGCCGCCCGCACTGCTTCCCTGGGTTTACCTATAGAGGCGAGCAAAGCGGTAACGCAAGTACCGATATTGGCACCAAAAGCTAATGCTATTCCGGCAGGCAGGGTGATAAACCCCTGACTGGCCATGACAATAACAATACCGGTCGTGGCAGAGGAAGATTGTATCAGGCCTGTAAAAGCGGCAGCCACCAGTATACCGACCAATGGGCTTTCCATCTGAATCATCAGGTCAAGGAAAGGCTGGTAAGTACGTAATGGGCTCATCGCATCACTCATAACACTCATGCCGAAGAAAACCAGCCCGAGTCCCATCAGCATAGTACCGTAATGTTTGATACTTTCTTTTTTGGAGCCAAACAGCATGGTAAACCCGACTCCTATCATCAGCAGGGCAGCCTTGGTGACCTTGAAAGCCACTATTTGAGCAGTGATGGTAGTACCGATATTGGCACCCATGATAATGCCAATTGACTGTGCCATAGACATCAGACCAGCAGATATAAAGCCTACTACGAGTACCGTGGTCACCGAAGAAGACTGGATAATGGCAGTAACAAATGCACCGGTAATCGCACCCATAAAACGATTAGCCGTGAGCTTTGCCAGGATATCTTTCATACGATCACCGGCAACCGCTTTTAAGGAGTCAGACATTTGTTCCATGCCAAATAAAAACAGGGCCAGACCTCCATACAGCTTCATACCCATCAAACCCCATGCCATTTCAGCACCACCTTCTGCTCTTGCGGCAAGTGCCGGCAGGGCAACCATCAGGAAGAAACCAGCCAGCAGCAGAAACAGCAATTTTCCATTAAAGTGACGGGGGTTAATCAGGTTAGAGAGTGTCATAAATTCTTCCTCAAATAGCTGAAGCGTTTATCTTTGTTTATCAGTTTTCTCAGCTTTAACGATGGTGACAGGAATATGGGACAAATGTACAACCTGTTCAGCTTTGGATCCCAGTAAGATGTGTTTCAATCCGGTACGTCCCTGACTACCCATAATAATCATGGAGGCACCGACTCGCTCAGCCACTTCAAGAATACGAGTTACCGGCAGGCCAGTTACCAGCCTTAATTTCGATTTCGCGAGACAGTGATATTGTGGGTTGGATTTCAATAATTTATCTATAAAATCTTCAAGCATTTCTCGAGCCACATCTTCAATTCTGACCAGCCGTTTCTTTTTAGTCATCGTGGCATAGTATCCCGGCAGCTCGGCAGGGTCATGAACTACGTGCAGAACTACAACAGATGCTTTCATGCATTCAGCCAGTTCGCAGGCTTTCAACAGGGCTGCTTTTGAGTGGAGTGAAAAATCAACTGGAACCAGTAGAATTTGTTTTGACGATTTATCGACCATACTATTCTCCTGTATTTTTTGTATATCTTATTTTCAACCTTCTGCTGTCTCAACAGGGTCAGATATTGGGGTGTTCTTTTTAGTGTTTACTATATTCAGCAAACAGCTGAACACCCTGCCTGATATCGTTATTACCCCGTCAACTTTAAAGCTAAATAAATTCAATTTATAGTAGAGTTTTTACAGATCATAGAAGTCCTGTATCCATATTGCAAGCTGCTAAATTGCAGCCGGCACCTGCTCATTTACCCTGTGAACAACTGTAACTACTGATAATTACACACATTCGTCTGATAATTACACACATTCGTCTACTTCGTACTCTTCGTGGTGAGATTATGCGTACTATCAACCCTGCTGCATCATCGGCTTAAAAAAACCTGTGGCAAATTCAACCGCCTCGGGTAGAGTGAAAATCTCGCGATTATCTGCATCTTCATTTAACCATTTATCAGCTGTTTTAGTATCTTTCAAAAATAACATTTCAGTACACAGACTATCCGCACAACTACCACAGGAACTGGCTGCCTGCCAGTTTATGCCAAAATGAACTCCAGCCACTTGAGCCTTGTTTTGGATAGTCTGATTGTTCAATTTAATATGAACAGGTTCCGCAGTTACTGCACATTCAGATAAAATTTCACTGCTAGTTTCAAACATCGAACTGGGTGCCAGTGCATCCATCGCGCACATCGCATGCACTTCATTACCATTGATTTTAATTCGATGCACACGTTGCTCCATAGTAAAAGGATAACACCCCGTCACTTCGCCGTTATCATCAAGGGTTAACATATCCTGTTTACCGAGTTCCGCCACAATCTGTCGCGCATCACTATGTGTGGTTCCGAGTTCGTTAATGGAAGGAGCTCGACCCAACTCAAAAAATCCATTCACCATGGCAAGATAAATCGAAGCAGAGTCGGCATCCATTTCATCCAGCCTGCTTTTTATTGGTAAAATATTTTTTAATCGTTTTATTGCCTTTTCAACTTTCATTGTTAAATTCCGTTAGACTAAAGATAAAGTAGTCTACACGTTTAAACCAGGACTAAAAATATCAGAAGTTAATAAAATCGTTGTAACTAATTTGGGAGTTCCAAAATTCGATCATTTAATTACAATTCATAGATACATTGTCATGGCATACACCCTGATATTTATCTGGTAGAATTTCATATTTATTGACTAACACTACACATCATGTCACGTCTCACCATCTACAGTACCAGCGCCTGCCCAATCTGCGAACAAAGCAAAAAACTACTGCAAAAGTGGAAAATCCCCTATTCCGAAATAATGCTGGATAAGGATACCTCTGAACACCGCCGCTTTGCTGAACTTACCGATGGTGCGCGTATGGTGCCGCAATTTCTGATCGATGGGAAATGGATCGGCGGTTTTACCGAATTAACCGAGATGCACATGGAAGATGAGCTCGACGAATTAATGGAGAACAGTTAACCGTGGCTGAAAAAACTAAAAATATTTTCCGGGTTATTTTTCACAACCAGGACAAGGTTTACGAACTGTATGCGCATGAAGTCGGCCAGGCATCTATGATGGGCTTCATCGAAATTGGCGATATCATCTTTGGTGAAAGATCCAGATTACTGGTCGACCCGGCAGAAGAAAAGCTTAAATCTATATTCGGCGATGTGAAACACACCTACGTACCGCACCATTCCATTATTCGCATCGATGAAGTTAAAAAGGAAGGTCAGAATAAAATTCACGATTCTAACGGATCCAGCGTCAGCGTGTTGCCAGGCTCACAGTTTAACCCGTCATCTTCTAAATAACTCAGGACACCGCACCAAACTTGGATATCAGCGTCGTCATTCCCAGCTACAACAGGGAAGGCCCCCTCGTCAGGGCGCTCAATTCGGTAACCAACCAAACATCACAAGTTAATGAAATCATTGTTATCGATGACGGATCCAGTGATAACACGGCAGACATTATCAGACAGCGATTCCCCGACGTAAAACTTATTCGACAAACCAACCGGGGGGTTAGTGCAGCCAGAAACAGCGGTATTAAGCTGGCTGAGGCCGAATGGATAGCACTGCTGGATTCTGATGATGAATGGTTACCCGAAAAAATAGACACTATTCGCAGGGCACAGAAAAACAATCTTCATGACATTTTATTTCACTCCGATGAAATCTGGATTCGTAATGGTACTCGTGTTAACCAGATGAACAAACATGCCAAATATGGCGGTGAGATTTTTCAACATTGTTTACCACTTTGTGTCATTTCTCCCTCCGCGGCTGTTATACATCGATCGGTATTCGAGCAAACCGGCTTATTTAATGAAAACCTGCCCGCCTGTGAAGACTATGACTTATGGTTGCGCCTGTGTCATCGTTTCGAAGTGTTTTATATCGACCGACCACTGATAAAAAAATACGGCGGACATGAAGATCAACTATCCAGAAAGTACTGGGGCATGGATCGTTTTCGCATTAGAGCCCTGCATGAGTTAATGACCTTACCAACTTTACAGCAAAAACAAAAACAGCAGACCGTGAACATGTTATTAAAAAAACTACGCATCCTGATCAAGGGAGCGCAGAAACATAATAACCACGAAATTCTTGATGAATTCCTTCCACTGCTTGATATTTACGAGAACATATCATGTTAATCTGGATGTGTGCCTTACACTGCGAAGCCAAACCCGTGATAGATTTTTATAAACTAAAAAAATCATCCAATAAAAACGATTTTGATGTTTATAAAAGCAAAGACATAGCCTGCATCGTGAGCGGTATGGGTGCTGACAATATGACCCGGGCAGTCAGCTGGGTGAATAGCCAGTTTAATCTTAATAACAATCTTTGCTGGATTAACCTGGGAGTTGCCGGCCAACACAGTATGGCCACCGGAACAACTGTTTTAATCAGTCAGGCAAGGCAACACGATAACAACGAATCTATTTTGAAAATAACTGGAATCAAACATGATTTCGAGTCTCTACCGGTAATCAGCCTTTCCTCAGAAAAAACGGATTATGATGAAAAAGCACTATTCGATATGGAAGCCTATGCCTTTTTTCAGACAACCCGTAAATTCTGTGCTGAGGAACTGTGTCAGAGTATCAAAGTCATAAGTGATAACAGAGTGACACCACCGACCCGTGACAAGGCTAAAATCAGCGCGCTAATTGCACAAAATATGGTATCGATATCAGTATTTGCTCTAAAACTACAGGAGCAAATACACTAAACATTATGAACTACCTTAAATTCACGCTTACAGCGATATTGTTAATTAGCATCCCGCTTAAACTGCAGGCTGCCGATCAAAATGCCTCACATGCCACCGGGCTAACTTTCGAGACTGATTATGCAGTGGTTGAGCACAACCTGAAGGTGCGTATCCACCCCACCACTCACCGTCTCCAGGTTGAAGATAAAATCACCCTGCCGGTGACTGCTCCCCGAGAAGTTATTTTTTCACTGCATGCGGGGTTACAACCTGTAACTCCCACAACCGGTGTAACAGTAACAGCATTAACACAGTCTGCAGATGAACTTCAACAGTCATTTAAAGTAAAGTTTGCAGAGCAATTGAAAACTTTCACACTCCACTATGAAGGTCAAATAAATCATCCGCTGGAATCTTATGGCAAAGAACAGGCTCGCGGGTTTAGAAGTACGCCGGGACTCATCTCAACAGAAGGTGTTTTTCTTGCCGGCAGTAGTGTCTGGTTCCCGCAATTCGAAAGCTACCAGTATCTACGCTTCAAAATGCAGGTTGAATCACCCGCCGGCTGGAAAACAGTCAGTCAGGGTAAACGGGTATCAGACAGTGAATCAAAGGATTACACAGTCGACAACTGGGACTCTCAGTCACCTCAGGAAGAGATTTACCTGATAGCTGCACCATTTATAGAATATGACCGCCAGACTGGCAATATCAATGCTCAGGTTTTTCTGCGTCAGCCCGATCAAGCATTAGCTAACAAATATCTGGATGCAACCGCTAAATATGTGACACTGTATGAAAAATTAATCGGTGACTATCCTTATTCCAAATTCGCGCTGGTAGAAAATTTCTGGGAAACCGGTTATGGCATGCCGTCTTTTACCCTGCTCGGTTCCAGGGTCATTCGTTTACCATTCATCATAAACTCATCTTATCCACATGAAATTTTACATAACTGGTGGGGCAACGGTGTGTATGTCGATTTCCCCAGCGGCAACTGGAGTGAAGGGTTAACCGCTTACCTGGCTGATCACCTGATCAAACAGCAACAGGGACAGTCAGCCAGCTACCGCTTACAGAGTTTACAGAAATATAATGATTACGCAGCAAACAGTCGTGATTTCCCGTTAACCCAGTTTCGCGGTAGACACAGTAGCGCAACGGAAGCTGTAGGCTATGGCAAAACGCTGATGCTTTTTCATATGTTAAGAAATAAAACAGGTGACAGCTTATTTATACAATCCCTGCAGCAATTTTACCGGGATTATCAGTTCAAAATAGCCTCATTTGATGACCTTCGATTAACCTTCGAAACCGTATCGGGCATAAAACTTGACGATTTTTTCAGCCAATGGATAGCAAGAACCGGCGCACCGGATTTAAGATTGGGCCATAGCGATGTCATTAAACAGGGCAATCAATATCATCTTAAATTTGAATTAAAGCAGACTCAGCCAGACGAAGTTTATCACCTTGAAATTCCCGTAGCGGTAACTATCGAAGGACAAAAAAAGGCACAACAGAGCTTCGTTGTCATGACACAAAAAAATCAGCAGTTCGATCTAAGTTTTGCTGCCAGACCCATTCGTCTTGATATTGACCCAGAGTTTGACCTGTTTCGCCATCTGGCTATGGAAGAAACTCCTGCTGCTTTTACTCAACTATTCGGAGCGCATGACATGCTGGTAATTTTACCCCGCTCTGCAAATCCACAACTTAAAAAAGCCTGGCAGGTATTTGCTACCGACTTAAGCAGAATGGGGCCGGATTCAGTCATCATCAAATGGGACGATGAACTGGAATCGCTACCACAAAATATGGCTATTACCGTACTGGGCTGGAACAACCGCTATGCAAATGAGCTCATTAGCAGCCTGTCAGACTATGACGTCATGGTCAAACCCGATCATTTGCAAATAGATAACAGCGAAGTCCCGCATCAAAACCATTCCATCGCATTGGTCAGCCGTGATCAACATAATGGCAATACTCCTGGCGCATTTATCGCCACCGACCTGCCCGCGGCCCTGCCCGGTTTAGGACGTAAATTACCGCATTACCATAAATACAGTTACCTGGCCTTTTCCGGTGATGAACCACAGATCAAGCTCAAAGGCCGCTGGCCAGTGAATCACTCCCCCATGACGGCTTTATACGACAATAATACTAAACGAGGTGAACTGGCAATGCGTCCGTCACTGGCAGAAGTGCAGATTCATTAAAAGATGATATCATCAATAAAAATTGATGATTCTGAAATCCATACTCCATGAAATATTTTAAAACCTTAAAATCAAAATAACTATGCTATCAATCAGACTACATTACTCACTGGTTTTACTTGTAACTGGTTTGTTACTATCAGCCTGTTCCTCGCTGCCAATCCAGCAAAACCGGGAAATGACAAACCTGTACCAGCATCGGTGGGTCAGTACAAAACAGCCTGATATTGACCTGGATATTAATCAGGTAGCAAAATTAATGGCCGACTATGACGTGGTTTTCTTTGGGGAATTACATGAACACCCCGCTGTACATCTGGCACAGATGCAACTGCTAGAAGCCATGTTTCAACTAAATCCACAGCTAACTCTCAGCATGGAACAATTTGAACGCGATACTCAACACTATGTCGATGATTACCTGGCCGGAAATATTGGCGAAAGATACCTGATTAGTAAAACCCGTGCCTGGGAAAATTACCCGACCTCATACCGTCCGCTGGTCGAATTTTCCCGACAGCATCAATTACCGGTAATTGCTGCCAATGCTCCTAAAGATGATGTCGTTTGTGTCGGTCGAATCGGGTTAGAATACCTGGACTCACTCAGCGCTGAAAAACGCCAGTTTATTGCAAAAGATATCGATGCTTCAGAAGGCGCATACCGCGATAAATTCATGTCTTTCCTGACAAATAATTCATCTCATGGCAATATTTCTGACGACAGTATGAGCGAGATGATGAAACAGATGTCGCAACGAAGCTTTGCTGCCCAGGTGATACGAGACGATACCATGGCAGAATCAATCTCCCGTCACCTGGATGACAACCCGCAACGACAGGTATTACACCTCGGCGGCGTCTTTCATTCCAGTCAATTCCTCGGTACTGTAGAACGCCTTGCAAAAAGAAAAGCTGCATTAAAAATTGCCGTAATCGAAACGGTAACGACAGCAAACGACGATAACAGCTGGAAAGAAGACAAACTCGATAGCGGTAATATCCTGTTACTGGTCAATAATTTACCACCCGGATTTATCAAAGAAGAAAATGAAATTGAATTTTCAAAAGCCGTACTTAATAAACGCAGGGAAAGCGGTAATAACTGTGGCAGCGAACAACAACCAGCTACTAACTAGTATTAATGATAAATCTATCCACTAAAACCGCTCTGGTCACCGGTGCAAGCTCCGGCATTGGCCTCTCTATTACCCGAACTTTACTGGCACAACAATGCAGGGTCATCGGGATAGCGCGTGACTTCACAAAAGTTAATATTGACAGCAATCTATTTCAATTTTTCAGTCAGGATCTAACCGATTTAAATGCCACCTCAGAACTGATAAAAAAGCTTTGTAAAGACAATCAGATCGATTTCTTTATACACAGCGCGGGTTCCGGTTTATTTGGTTCCATCGAACAATTCTCAGTCCGGCAAATCGATAAGTATATTAAATCTAACCTGACCTGCGCACTAGTCATTTCACATCATATTGTACCCGCGATGCGCAAACAGAAATCAGGCCGCATTATTTTTATCGGGTCGGAGTCAGCAATTTCTGCCGGTAAAAAAGGTTCTCTATACAGTAGCGCAAAATTCGGCATGCGTGGGCTGGCACTAGCGTTAAGGGAAGATTGCAGCAAAGATGTCATCAATGTCAGCCAGATTAACCCCGGCATGGTAAAAACCCCATTCTTCGACAAACTTAATTTTCGCCCTGGTAGTGACTCCTCTAATTATATTCAGGCTCAGGATATTGCGGATACAGTTCTACACATCGTTCAGAGTAACCCTGATATTGTTTTTGATGAAATCAACCTGTCGCCTAGAAATAAAACCCTGGATTTCAGCAAATGAAAACCTTTGAAGCCATTATTTTTGATATGGACGGCCTGTTACTGGATAGCGAGAGAATGGCCTATAACGCCTTTCAGCAGACCTGTCGACAATTTGAGTTAGGTGATAGAAACGAATTATATATGCAGTGTATTGGTACTAATGCTGATGCCACCAAAAAGATACTGTCAGAAGGATTAGGCGATGATGTCGAATTTGATCATTTCTGGAAAATATGTCGTGCAACCTATCACGAGGCTATCGCGACCAAAGGCATTCCCTTAAAAGAAGGCGTTACCACATTACTCGAGCATATCAGCTCACTTAACATTCCCGCTGCTATTGCCACCTCGACGCAGACGGACATTGCACAAACAAAACTACAGAACAGTGGAATTCTCGACTATTTCAGGATAATTATCGGTGGCGAACAGGTCAGAAAGAGCAAACCACATCCCGACATTTACCTGAAAGCTGTAACCGAACTAGCAGTCAACGCCAGCAAAAGTCTGGCACTGGAAGATTCTGAAAATGGCGTTAAATCAGCTTCATCTGCCGGTTTAACCGTAATTCAGATCCCTGACCTGGTACAACCTTCTGCAGCGTTAAAACAGAATGGCCACATCATTCTGGACAGTTTACAGGAAGTGGTATATTTTGATTTCAAATGAACTTGAAATCACTCGATTTATGGCCACTCAATATTCAGAAATCTCTGACAAAATCAAACTGTTTATCAACCAGCAGAAAATATTTTTTGTGGCGACAGCCGCCAGTGATGGCCGGGTAAACCTGTCCCCAAAGGGCATGAACAGCCTGCGGGTACTCGATAAAAACAGGGTAATCTGGTTAAACGTAACCGGTAGTGGCAATGAAACATCTGCCCATGTCCAGCAAAACCCGCGTATGACCATAATGTTCAACGCATTTGAAGGAGACCCGATGATTCTGCGTTTATACGGTAATGCGCAGGTTATCCATAAAAAAGACCCTCATTGGAATGAGTTATTCCCGTTGTTCGAGCCTATCCCCGGCGCCCGGCAGATTTTTGACCTGAATGTTGACCTGGTACAAATTTCCTGTGGCATGGCCGTACCGTTCTTCGATTATGTGGAAGAAAGAGAGCAACTGAATAACCTGACCATTAAGATAGGAGAGGATGCTGTCGAGAAATACTGGCGTGAAAAAAATCAGTTCAGCATTGATGGAAAAGAAACCCATATTGTTGAAAAAAACTTATAACGCTGAAAGTTCGCGACTGCAAATGAAGCAGCCAGTTGTGTCCAGCAAAACCATCGTGCTTCAATCTCATCGAAAACCTTTACCCTATCCCTGGTTAAAGCAATGTTTACAATCGGTAGAATCCTGGTCCAAAAAAAACCACTACGATTATTTTTTTATGGGAGATGAATTATTTGATCCCATTGAAGAATCTATTTTAATTAAAACCCGCCAGCAAACAGTCATCGCAACAGATCTGGCCCGTTTACTTGCTCAACAGAAGTATCTACAGCAGGGTTATCAGACTGTCATCTGGTGTGACGCCGATTTTTTAATTTTTGATCCCGATAGATTTATCATTCCACAAACCAGCTATGCATTAGGCAGAGAAGTCTGGGTACAACGCGATAAACACAATAAACTCAAAGCTTACTCAAAAGTTCACAATGCTTTCCTGATGTTCCGTCAGGGCAATTCTTTCCTTGATTTTTACACCGATACGGCCCGACGATTAGTAGCAATGAACACAGGCTCCATGCCGCCACAATTTATCGGCCCCAAGTTACTGACCGCTCTGCATAATATAGTACAGTGTCCGGTACTGGAGACTGCAGGTATGTTGTGTCCATTAGTCATTCAGGATTTAATGAATGGAGGTGGTGCGGCTGTCGATCTGTTCAACCAAACCTCTTCCGAGTCGATTAGAGCAGCGAACCTTTGCAGTTCACTTGTCTCTGAACAACAAAACAGAAAAATGAACACGTTGATTGAGAAATTAACCAGCCAGGATCCTGCTTTATTTTGAAAGTTTATTTTGTGGAAATAATCTTTGCAAAAGCCAGGTCGAAATAACCGATACCAGTAAGATAGTTACTGCCAGCACCAGGTTATTTAATAGATCAGGCGCAAGCAGCAGAGTTGAACCCAGTAGCAACATCATCACCCCGGATAATAATTTTAATACCTGACCTTCATGTTGAGTTAATTTTTTCGAAACTAATTTGATAGTGAACACTAAAACGATAATTAACAGCGGAATAATGTAAATAAAATTATACAACAATAAATACAGATAATATTTTTCAGCCGGTAACTCTGCTAATGTCAATATCCGGGTGTAAATCATCGGGAATCCGGCTGTACATAATAACTCATAACTATTAGCCACTATGGCAAGCACCATGGTCGCTATAACAACCGAAAACATTGAATCTACTCTTAGCATTTGACGCATACGGTCAAATAATTTTGGTTTAGAGTCATCTGCAATGCTAAGTGACACCCCTTTTTTAAAATAGAAATAATCTTTTATATTGATCAGCCCTATTAGCACCGCAAGCAACCCTGCAAAAAACGTAATCAGCTGGATCTCACCCAGGTACATAAATAAATTTAGCCAGGCCGCCATGAAAATAAAATATATAAACCCTGACATAAATACAAAGGTGCTACCAATAATCAGCATTTTAGTTCTGCTTTGTGCATGCACCATCATGCTTAATAAAAATAATAGAACAAAAAAAGCGCAGGGATTGAACGCATCCATACCTGCCAATACGACTGTTAATACCGGTATGGAATAATCATTCAGATCTATCCTTCCCAGCAATGGAATTTCCACAGCATTAATTTTATCAGGGTCAATGCTAAGACGTGCATTAATACCTGTTTTTTCCTGCATGGCGAATTGCCGGCAGGCTTTTAAATTAGTGCGTAACTGCTCTCCTGTTGTCTGCCTGGATTGATATCCATTGAGGACATTTCCACAAAAAATAAATGTAGTACGCTAAGCGCTTCTTCATTCAAAAATATCATCATGGAAGAAAATTTTTTAACATTTTCAGGATGATCGATTAATTCCAGCGAATGGAGTTTTAACCAGCTAAATTCCTGTTCAATCTGAAGTACATCAGGACGTGCCTGCAGGCCTATAAAATGGATACCCGCCCTACACGGGCATGACGATAAAAGACCTTAACTTACCGGCGTTGGGGTCATATGTGAATATCACTTACTTAAGCGCGAAACGGTCATTATTCCGATTTAAAGCCTTAAACCAGATATGGCTGAGAGCTGTGGATTGGTTGACATCCCGCTCGAGTGAACGAACCTAAAAGCGTTGGTTTCAAAGAATATTTTCGCTTAAGTAAGTGCCATTCGGGTCATATGTAACTTACTTTGATCTAATCAAGCGATTAACCAGAAAATTTCACCTGGTCTTACTTATCTAGTCCTCAAGATTGGTATGACACAGTACTGAGCGCATGTTGGAAATCAGCGACAACAATTGATCATTGCTAATACTGTAGTACACCTTGTTAGCATCTTTGCGGGATTTGATGATGTTTTTACTCCTTAGCAGATCCAGATGCTGGGAGGTATTGCTTTGAGATGAGCCTATCTTCTCCACGATATCGCCCACTGAAAGCTCTTCACTACCCAGGGTACAAATGATCCGCCAGCGTAGCGGGTTGGCCATGGCCTTCAGTGCGTTCGCTGTGAGAGCAGTCTCTTCTACTGATGGCTCCTCTGGTGACGCAGATTGTTCTTTACTCATACAGAATCTCCAAAATCAGACTCGGATAGGTCATCGTCATCATCATCTATCTTTACATAACCGGTCATATTTTTCGCGATACAGATAATATCCGTGACGACTCCTGTCTCGTCAGCCATCGCGGTGCGTGACAACAGAATTGGCACAAGGGTACCGCTGCTGGTAATAAATCGTGCTTCAACATTCCTTACCACTCCACTACGAATTATTGCTTCCAACCAGGTTCCCATGAAGGCACCGGCCTGCTCGTCCTCGGCTTCTTCAAAAACATCACCGATACTCAGGCCGACCAGCTCATTTTCCCTGTAACCCAGCATATTCTGCGCAGCAGGATTGGTGGACTTGATCTGCCCTTCAGGAGAGAGCACCAGCAGCGCCTCACCCATGGTATTCAATAAACGTTCCTGATACCGCCTGATCTGCTCCAGCTCAGCCGTGCGCTGTGCTACTTTCTCCTCCAACAGCAGGTTCAATGCACGCTCTTTTTCAATCAGGCGGAAATATGCCGTCAGTTTGTTCAATAGCAAATTGTCGTCAATGGGCTTCATCAGGTAATCAGCGGCACCCACATCGTACCCCTTTTGCTGGAATTCGTCTGTCTTGTAGGCGGCGGTGAGGAATATTACCGGGATCTCGCGCGTCTTCTTGCGCACCTTGAGCATGGAAGCGGTTTGAAAACCGTCCATCTCTGGCATCTGAACATCAAGGATAATTAAATCAACATCATTCTCGGTGAGCGCAAGCTTGACCGCCTTTTCTCCGCCATCAGCCTCGATTACCTGTACGTCAGTATACCTCTCGATCAGACTACGCAGGGTGAACAGGTTGTTCGGATTGTCGTCGACAATCAGCACCTTGAACCCGGCATAACGTTTGTGTTCTGTCATAGTTTACCCGTCTCCTCATTTAAGACCTTGCTCAGTACATTGTGTAGCTCACGAACATCAACCGGCTTGACCAGATAATCACCGACACCCAGCGCAAGCCAGCGCTCTCGGTCATCGTCGCCCGCTTTGGCAGAAAGACCGATACAGGGTAGTGTAGCAAACCGGGACTGCTCACGGATAGCGCCAGCCAATGCCAGACCATCCATCCCTGGCATCATAACATCGAGCAAGGCAACCGCTACGTCGGACTCCTCTGCCAGTGTTTCCAGCGCTTCTTCAGCATCACCCGCGGCGATCACATCCAGCCCCCATCCCTCAAGCACCGGCGTCAGGGCCAGCAAATTGCGCATATCATCATCCACCATAAGGATTCTCGCCCCTTTAAAATCGGCAAACGGAATGGATTCAGTGTCTTCCGCCTGCAAGTCCCCCTGCATGTTACGGGGCCCACTCTTAACTGGTTCATCGCAATCATCCGTTACCAGTCGCTCTGGCAGCATGACGGTGAAGGTTGCACCCTGCCCCAACTGACTCTCGACACTGATTCGCCCGCCCATCAATACCGCGAGCTTACGACTGATTGAAAGCCCCAGCCCGGTGCCACCATATCGACGACTGGTTGATCCATCTGCCTGTTGAAAGGCCTCGAAGATTAGTTCCTGCTTGTCCTTAGAAATACCAATACCCGTATCGGCGACGCTGATCCTGATCGGCCATCGACTATCCGGCGCAACATTCTCCAGGCGCAAGGTAATCTGCCCCTTTGCCGTGAATTTTATCGCATTCGCCATAAAATTTTTCACAATCTGCGAGAGTTTATCTGCATCGGTATACAAAGTCTCAGGAGCAGACACCTGAATATCCACCACCAGTTCCAGGCCTTTGTCGTCAGTAACGGGCTTGAACAGATCCTGAATGTCATTTAACAGATCTACAATGATCAGCTTGTCAACTTTCAGATCCAGTCGCCCTGCTTCTATCTTCGATAAGTCGAGAATGTCGTTTATCAGCTGTGACAGATCCTGCCCAGCCTTATTGATCACCCTGGCCTGCTGTTTCTGTTTATCATCCAGCCCCTGCTGTTCGGATGCCAACAACTTCGACAACAATAAAATCGAATTTAGCGGCGTACGCAGTTCGTGACTGACATTGGCTAGAAACTCTGATTTGTACCGGTTGGTCTTCTCAAGCTCTTGCGCGTAATCACGAAGGTCACCACTGTTTTTTGCATGCCTTTCTGACAAGGTAGTGAGCCTCTCAGCCAGTGCGCGCGCCTCTCGGGGACTAGACCAGTCAAACTTCACTGGCTTGTCCTCATCCAGCATGCGAGCGATACCATTGGTGAAGGATGCCTGGAGTTTCACGGCACGATTTGCAAACACCTGAGCCACAATGAATATCATAACAACCATGACCAACATAATGCCAGCTGTGCGTAGCTCCAGGTTTTTACGAAAAGTATCCAGGGGAGAAGAATCGACAAGGCGCCCCACCCATAGAGGACCTGAATCTGTGGTGGGGAATAGAGGTACCCAGATCGCCTGACGTTCATTCTCACCTCTCCACAGGCCCAGATTACCCGCTTCGAACAGACGATTAAGTCCAGGATAATCGGTAAATGCTGTGGACCCGTCTTCGCTAGCACCCTCACCTCGAAAATACCTTCCGTTGTGATGTACCCACAGGATATCCTTGAAGACCCGAGCCAGACCGCTAACGTCCAGATTGATCACAACAGCTCCCAAAGGGGCGCCCGATGGGTCAAACCCTGCTCCTTCAAATTCCTGCTCATACACAGGGGTAATCAACTGCAGATTGATAAAACGAGTTGGATTCAACTGACCAGCCTGTTCGTCTATGACTATCGGGCCGGTCATCACCCGGCCTCGCGCAGCCTTGATACCACTATCAAGAAATGGCTTGTCTACCTTAACCGTTAGCTGCTCCTCGATGTACATCTTACTGGTAGTCGGGTCGCGATGCATCAATAGTCGCTCGTTTCCACCCCGGTCAACGAATAGCACCTGTACAATATCTAGCCGATCAAACACCAGGCGGTTCATCCAGTCCGTATAACGTTCCTTCACCACATCTAGTTCCGGTCCAGCCTGCCCGGACATTAACTGTTTCATGTGTGGAAAGCGGGATATGATATTCACAGTCTCCCGACGACTTGCAATGTGCTGATCCAGTTCATGGAAGTCTGCACGTAGATTCTGCAGATGGGAATCATTATAGAGCTGGGTCAGTCTGTCGAACATCAGTGGCTGATTCATCAACTGTTCGGCCACCAGAGGCGCCAGACCAAACAGAAGAAGTATTATCAAGACATAGGTGCGAAGTTTGATGCTCATAATTAGCTGGTTAACTTACCGTTAGTAACACACAAACAGTCAGAATCAGATGACGCGATAAAACCCCAATTTTGTTGTAAGAACTCAACTACTTTATACCAGTAGTCTGTATTCTCGATATTGATGCCTTGATTCATATTATTGACCGCTAACGGCTAAGCTCAAAGGAGTGCAAACACAGTGAGCGATTCCTTTGGAGCTTATTGTGTACGCCCGACATGGGCATTAACTAATGAGTGAAAGCCTCTGCAGGAGAATCACCGTCGAAAACCATGTTGTGATTAGACGATAACTACTAGCGAATGGCAAGGGTTGATCCGTGAGGAAAGGTCAGGAGAAAACCGGCAGCTACGGCCTAAAATGACCGCTTTCTTTAGAACACCACCTGAATAGATAATGAGATTATTACTAAGACTTAGCAGTTGAAGCGTTTAGGCTCGTTTTGGTTTTGGCGCATTCCGGGCTAAGGGTCAGAAGTCGGAAGGATGCTTTACTGGTTTGCCGACTTTCTTTTTCGGCGGAATGATTTCCCAGAAGCTGCTTACGCCTATCCTTTGAAGGCCATCGTAATAGCGTTTCATGAACCTTTGGCCCTCCTTGGACGACAGCGCATTCCATGTTTCAATATGGTAGAGGGTCGTGTGATATGTGCCAATATCCGGCATCAGAAGCTTTTTTCCACGATGGTATGTTACCCTTGTCCATCCCGCGAGACTGTCCGGCATCCTTGGCTTTTTTCCAATATGGTACAGCTGCCGGTAACGAATCGTATTTCCCGACTTATACCAAACCTTATTGCCCAACCATTGGGCATAGGCTCCTCCGCACTCTCTTAGCATCAACCTTACCCCGAAAACAAGTTTTGAACTGAATCCTTGCTTTTGGAGGTAGGCTGCCGCCGAAGATGACAGGGTCTCAAATTCCGTTGGCAGTGCCGTGTTCCCTGTTTTTCCCATTACCTCAAATCTGTGACTTAAGTATAAAAAGTATAAAATACCTGTCTGCCAATATCAATCCGCGAAATCCAGTCCAGAATCTATATTTTTACCCGTTATTTACGGTAATGTCTGAAAAAATCGCCTACCATTCGTTCAAGCAGTTGAACACTTTTAACTAAAAATCTATCAGAAACCCATAGCGGTGCCCTGCACCTTCTATTGGTGGCAACACCGGAATTCGTGAAACTTTCCACAAGCTGTCAGCCAAAAAAATCAGCCTGGTGAGTCGCTCTGGTTTAGGGCAGCGCATCGGGAGGTGATGGTAACCTGTCTTTTTTCCTGAGATGAGACAGGATTTTATAGATCACCAGTTGATCCTCGATACAAGCGATAACCAGAAAGCAATGACAACTTATGTACATACAGCTGAGAATTTGAGTATCACACGCAATTGACTATATATGGTTTGCTCCTATTCACTCTGACCCATGCTAACGACTGGTATCGTGAATACCCGCCGTTCCGTTCACCAACCTCAAATCTCAACTGTCGGGCAAGGCCTGGTGCTTGATCGAAAACTGGCGAATTTCTTTTACCAGTTGTAGTAGTCTTTACAATCCGGCACCGGTTTCAGGGTTTGCGATCAGGTCATCGATTGCCATATGGCCTGTGGCGGAATGGCAGTAGTAGCCGGGCCTGTAAAAAGGGCTAACAGAAGCAATAAAGCCCGTATATTCAAATTGAGAGTTCCCAATAATCGTGACAGGCAGTATTCTGTTACAAACCCGAATCCAGAGAATCAATAAATGTTTATATCCAGTCAATTTGACGCCGGTAATATCGAATGCACCGACAGCAGTGATGTGCGCAATGTGCAGCTACGTATCCGTAGCGATAACGAGTCGGAATTTTATCAATGGTTTTATTTTCGTGCCGCCAACGTCAGAAATATCGATTGCCGCTATGTGATTACCAATGCCGCCGGTGCTGCCTATACCGGTGGATGGAAGGACTATCGTGCCGTCGCATCGTATGACCGCGAGCACTGGTTCAGGGTTGATACCGTTTACGATAACGACCAGCCAATCATCGAGCATACTAGCGATTACGATCAAATTTACTTCGCCTATTTTGCACCATATTCGATGGAACGTCATGCAGACCTGATTGCGTTGGCGCAAGGTAGCGATAATTGCGATGTCGAAACGCTGGGTCATACACTCGACGGACAGGCCATCGATTGTCTACGTTTTGGTGATGCCGGTGCCGACAAAAAAATCTGGATGATCGCACGTCAGCACCCCGGTGAATCGATGGCGGAGTGGTGGATGGAAGGTATGGTCAACCGGTTGATCGACGATACCGATCCAGTGCTGCGTGAACTGTTACAAAAAGCGGTGATTTATCTGGTGCCGAATATGAATCCGGATGGCAGCCGCCGGGGACATCTGCGCACCAATGCAGTCGGCGCCAACCTCAATCGGGAATGGCACGCGCCAACTGTTGAGCGTTGCCCTGAAGTCTATTATGTGCTCGAAAAGATGAAATCGACCGGTCTGGATTTTTGTCTTGACGTGCATGGCGACGAAACCCTGCCTTACAACTTTATTGCCGGTACCGAAGGTACCCCGAGCTGGAATATCAATCGCCAGAAAAAACTCGATTTATACAAACAGACGCTCGCTAAACTGAACCCAGATTTTCAGGTCGCGCATGGTTATCCGGCAAATAGCAAAGGTCAGGCGAATATGAGTTATTGCTCCAACGCGTTGGCAGAAGGGTTTAAAGCTCCGGCAATGACATTGGAAATGCCGTTTAAAGATACTGCCGATACAGCTGATCAGGAGCAGGGCTGGAGCCCGGAACGTTGTATGAAACTGGCGAGCAGCTGTCTGGATACGTTGCATCTGTGTTGGGATGAGATGACCACCAGGGATGGGGGAAATGCATAAAGATTACAGCCGTAATCTATGCCCATCACGCCCTGTTTGGCGAAAAAATCAGGTGCGATGAATCACACCCCTACGGGTAAGGTCACGTTTAATTTATTCGCTCAGGGTTTCAAATCGTCAATACCTGTTGTTCCAGTCACCTGCCTCCAATCTCGGCTGTCAACCCTTAAGAGCCTTTCCTGGCGGGCTGCAGGCATCGCAGGTTTTCTGCGTAAGCAGGCTTGGGGTTGTTCAAATTAGAACTCTTGCTAGCGGTCAAAGGATGAACGTTGTCAATAGATTTTCAACCAGGCTAAGTTGTGTTACTTATTGCCAGGATGTTAGGTGGTTTCATATTCATATGGCAAATGATTTTATGAGCCTGAAACCATATGTCTTTAATTTTTGGGGATACGCTATCTAAATTTATCCGTGCGCCAACGCTTTATAATGGATACCGGGTCCGTCATGCCGGTACCGGATCAAGTCCGGCATGACGGATCCGGTACCCGCATGACAATATTCCAACTAAATCCGGGGGATTTACTAATTCCCGGTAATTCACTTTATAAATAGAAAACCCCTTATAACAGAACAATTCATTACATATCTCTTGACCTATTTCCTGTTCTAACAGATTAATAAAGATCAACCAATTAACTGAATATAAGGTTTCCCCCTATATCGGAATTCCAACTTTAAGATTTATATTATCGGCATATTGGAAAGTTTCAAAATAGTCTCAGGAGAGAAAAAATGGATAGAGTGACAACAAAAAAATTAATCAAATCTAATTTAAAAAATGTTGTAAAACCAGAAGAACTACATGAAAAAATTGCCGCTGAAGCTTTTTTAATCGCTGAAAAACATGATTTTCAGGGCGATCCAGTCGCTGACTGGCTTGTTGCAGAGTCTAAATTAGGAGAGCAACTTACTCTAAATGCATAGCCTCATCCATCTATAATCAGTTAATAGTTTAAGGGGCAACAGGGACGTTACCCCGCCATTTTTCTAAAAAGTCAGCCACTAACAGGCTTCAGGGCATCTCCTTTACGTTTAAAATGCAAATCGGGACTATTCGCTTCTCGTTTACATTTAACCAGTGTACCCTCACCCGGTGAGGACTCAATCGATAACTGGCATCCAATAATGCCGGCCCGATACTGCATAATGCGTAATCCTATTCCATCTTTTGCTTCCTTATCCAGCTGAAAACCGCAACCATTATCTTTAATACTTATATCAAACTCATCCTGCCCTGTTTTAAGATTGATATGGATTTCGCTAGCACCAGCGTGCTTTACGGCATTGTTAACAGACTCTAACGCGATGCGATAAATCTGTGTGGCAACGGTTCGATCCTCGATATTGATTGAGTCACCCGCATCAAAAGTACATTCTATCCCTGTAGCGCTTTTAACACTCTTTACCAGCAACCTGAGTGCATCTTTTAAGCCTTCCGAGGTAACCGGCACCGGAACCAGGCCATGCGACAGTGCTCGCGCATTTTTAATGGCCAGCTGCAACTGCTGATTTAGTTCATTCAATTTTTCGGCTTCTGGTAGTCGGCGATTAGCCAGCTGTCTTTGTACGCTGCTCGCAATCATACTCAAACCGGTTAGTTGCTGCCCCAGCCCGTCATGAATTTCCTGTCCTATACGCTCCTGTTCCTGTGTGCTTATCTCAGCAATCTGTCTTTCCAGTGCCTTCTGTTCACTCAAATCGCGTATCAGACCGACATACGCCCCCAGATGATCAACTTCAGTAACGGTTAGTTCCATAGGAAAAATCAAACCATCCTCGCGCATCCCCGACATTTCCCGTGGCTGGTTAATAATATGGGCTACTCGGTGTTTCTTATAACGTGCCAGGTACCCATCATGCTCTTCGCGATACGGCGAAGGCATCAACAGGCTAACATTTCGACCAATGGCTTCATTAGCGGCATAACCAAATATTTTTTGCGCAGTCAGATTAAAATCAGTAATAACGCCATCAAGACCGATAACAACGATTGCTTCGGCTGCATTATTCATCACCGCCTGTAACCGTTCTTCGCGATCATGAAGTGCAGACTCAGATAGATGACGCTGGGTAACATCGTACAAAATCCACACTTCTCGATCTTCATACTTATAACCGGCATACTCTATGTAACGCTGCTCACCATTTTTTCTTGTCAGTAAAGTAGGATCACTCTGTCTTGAAAAACCGGCCTTACGTTCCTGCTCATAGTAGTGTCGATTTTCAGCTGCCCGTTCACCGTATAAGCGGTTAAACCACTGATCTGGTGTTGTAAGTTCATGACGACTGTAACCGGTAATTTCCTCCGTTGCCCGGTTAATTCGAAGTCTATCCTTTTCCAGGTATACCGCACCTGCCGGCAGGTGCTCCACCATGTTCAGCAGGCGTTCAGTCTGTACCTTCAATTCATCAAGCTGTAGACGCTCACTGATATCACGCTCTATTGTAGCAAGTGCAACAGTTTGCCCTGCTTCATTATGCAGAGCAGTCACCGTTATCCACACAGTCAACAGCCGTCCATCTTTGGTCAGGCGGTCGCTGTTTAATGAGGTAATGGACTCACCCTGGGTGATGCGTTTTAGGTATTCACGAGTATCATCCTGTTGTTCTTTCGGTAACAGGTCATAGATAGTCATTTTCTGTGCCTCAGCCTCGGTATAGCCATACAGCTTCTCGGCTCCGCGGTTCCAGGCCGAGATTTTCCCGTCAAGATCGAGCAGGGTAATGGCGTCATCGGAGTCGTGCAGAATAGTCGCCATACGACGCGACTGCTGCTCACCTTCGACGCGCCTTGTGATATTGAAAAATGTGATAACAAGCCCCTCAATACGATTATCGGCAGTGCGAAAGGGTTGAATACGTCTCAGGTAATAAGCTCCACTACTGACATGAAACTCATTTTCCAATGGGGTTAAGTTCTGCAGCACCCTGGCTGCATCCTGTAGCATGTCAGAGCTGCTAAAATCGGTGGCAAAAGTACTGATCGGACGCCCGATATCGCTACTCAGCAAACCCAGTAATTTGCCGGTGGCCGAGGTAAACTGGCGGATACATAAGTCGGTATCAAGAAACAGAGTGGCGATTTCTGCACTATTCAGCAGGTTGGACATATCGTTATGAGCATTATCCAGCTCGTCGACTTTATCCTGTAACTGACTATTAACCGTGCTCAACTCTTCATTCAACGACTGCAATTCTTCTTTCGATGTTTCCAGCTCTTCGTTTGCTGACTGCAGTTCTTCATTCATCGACATGATTTCTTCATTAGAGGCTTTAAGTTCCTCGTTCGAACTTTCCATGTCTTCAATAGTGCTTTGCAGGTCATCACGGGTCACTTTCAGTTCATATTCCAGCTGCCTGACCAGTGACGATTCCTCGACAGGGCTAGCCTCTGTTTCAAGCCCGCTTTCTGCATCTTTAATATCGAGTTTCTGGAATGTGACCAACAATAAACCTTCCGCCTGTTTTGGTTCGATAATCGGCTTAACCGTGATAATGCAGGGTTGCCAGTGGTTATTATGTTTGACCCGGGCGCTACTATCACTCACCAACTGTTCATTTTGAATGGCCTTGTGACAGGCAGCACGCAATTTAGTTGGTAAACCCTGCCTGGACATGGCAATCAGGTCATGGGTTGGTTGCCCGGTCGGCGCCTCCAGGAAATCCCCTGTCGGCCCCTGAAAATATAACACTTCATATTTACGACTAATCAACACCGAAGCCGGTGCATAATCATCCAGCAGATGGCGCCTGGTCAGTTCGGCAAAGTTTATGTCAGGCGTGCCTCTTGTATTAACTGGGGACGGTGACAATCCGGCAAGTTTAAAGCCGGAAGTAACAGGAAAGTCGACTATATCTCGCCGGGTGGGACCAACCCGACGGAAAACACGCCATTTTTTGGAGACAGTTTCAAATAAATCCACATGTCGCCCGACCGTTTCTGATGAACCGAGAAACAGATGACCGTCTTCGTTAAGTGCAAAATGAAACAAAGAGATAACTTTTTGCTGGACTTCCGGTTCAAGGTAAATCAGCAGATTTCGACAACTGATCAGGTCCAGTTTTGAAAAAGGTGCATCACTAATCAGGTTCTGCTCTGCGAACACAACCAGTTCTCGAATCTGTTTATTAACCTGGTAATGGCTACCGGTCAGGGTAAAGAAACGTCGCAATCGTTCCGGCGGGATGTCGGCTGCCGCACTTACCGGGTAAAGCCCATGTCGGGCAAACTCCAGAGCAGTTTCATCGATGTCGCTTGCAAAAATTTGTAGTTTGAGTGGCGTATGCGCCTCGGTATATGCTTCAACAATCAGCATGGCAAGAGAGTAGGCTTCTTCCCCGGTTGCGCAGCCGGGGATCCAGATGCGTATGTACTGCTCATCATCCTTACGTTTAATCCATTGCGGAATGACTCGTTGTTGCAATATTCTGTACGCTTCAGGTTCACGAAAAAACCCGGTCACACCGATCAGTAAATCACGCAACAAATTGCTGGCTTCATCCGGCTTTTTTCGTAGAAATTCACTGTAATTGACAAGCTGATCTATCTGGTTTAGCCCCATACGGCGTTGAACTCGACGCAAGATCATATTCTTTCGATAGTAACGAAAATCGTATTTAGTATGTGCCTTTAGTAACCCAAGCACACGATCTAGTTGTTCAAGTTCAGTTGGTGCGGGGTCAAGCGGAGCCCATGCCCCGCTCACATAGGCGTGTTGTACGTATCTGCTCAAAGTGGCAGGCATTTCTGCTGGAGACAGAATGTAATCTACGATTCCGGTTTTAATTGCATTTTGCGGCATGGCATCGTACTCGGCTGTGTCGGGACGCTGCACCATGACCATTCCACCATTAGCCTTAATTGCCTGCAGACCGACACTTCCGTGTGAACTGGTTCCAGATAGAATTATGCCGATCGCGCGCTCCTGCTGGTCCTGCGCCAGTGAACGCAGAAAATAATCGATGGCCGTGTCTAACCGGCTCGGCTCAGGAGGTGTTGACAGTGACAGATGGTCATTCTGCACAGACAGATACTTAGCGGGTGGAATTACATACACATGGTTGCGATCGATAGACATACCATTTTGTATTTCACAAACGGGCATAGTGGTCTGCCGCGACAGTAAATCAACCATCAAACTCTGATGCGAAGGATCCAGATGCGGTACCAGCACAAAAGCCATGCCGCTGTCTTCCGGCATATTCTTAAAAAATGTTTTAAAGGCTGCCAGCCCACCTGCAGAAGCCCCTATCCCAGCCACAGGGCAGCAGACTGGACGCTTTCTATTGCTATCAGCAGAATCGTTGCGTCTGGACTTTTTGTGCTTAGAAGTATTGTGGCTGGATGCAGACATTTCAACTCTTGTTAATTTTGGTTAGAGACCTTCATGCCACTGATGACTTTCAGGATTTACTACCTGTAAATCCATTCGCCTAGCTTAACAATATGTCCAGCAATATAACCGAAATAAATACCTGTAAATCTAAATCATCAATCTGATAATAAATCCTTAAATTTCCGGTAATGGTATTTACTGCTAATCTCTCCTTTCTCCACCCTGTCTACAAATTCCTGTATTGCTTCCTGCATCTTCTCAAACTTCTGATGATTGTATGCAAACGACTGATGGTTATCTTCTTTTTCGGCGTGTTTACGATTTGAAAATAGTGGTAGTACCATATCAATCCCTCCTTTTTATAAACATAAATATTTCACTATCAACCTGCATTAACTACCGGTTAATTTTATAAATTAAATAACTCTGTATGAACATCATGCAATGACTGTAGTTTCGATATTGCGTGGTCTTCATGATTTTTGTAGCTGGCTAATTACATTATTTCATTGAAGCCAGAACCCAGTGTACAGCGCTGATCATCAATTCAGAACCCGAAGTCAGGCCCAGTTTTAGTTTCATATTGGCACGATGTGATTCGATAGTTTTAATACTGAGATGAAGTTTTTCAGCAATCTCACTGGTTGCAACTCCCCGACCTATCAGCTCAAATACTTCCAGTTCGCGATCTGATAAATGCTCAACAGAAGAAAGTGCTGAGTCCAGGTAGTTATTGGGTGGTCTTTGCAACAGAGTATCAGTCATCTCATTGCTTATATAAATCTCTCCTTTTAACACCTGTCTGATAGCAAAAATAACCTGCTCACTGGCCTCCTGTTTATTGATATAGCCTTTTGCTCCTGCGCGCAAACAGCGTTCTGCATAAAGATTTTCACTATACATCGAAGAAACCAGGATAAGAATATCCGTGTTTTTAGCTCTTAAGCGTTTAATTAAATCAAGTCCATTACCATCGGGCAGTGATAGATCAACAATCACTAAATCAGGCGTACACTGTGCAAATTTTTCCATCGCCTCACTGACACTCGCGGCTTCACAACACACAACCAGATCGGGTTCTGTTTCAATCAACTGGTGAAACCCGTTGCGCACTAGCGGGTGATCATCAATGACCATTATTTTTACTTTATTCATTCACCTTCCATGTTCTAACAAACAACATTCATATTAAACAGGTTTTAAGTATCACCGGCCAGCAAGGTGAATTAACATGGACTGATGCCTCCTGTCATAAATATAATAAAATTATAACCATTCATTCATAACATACACGAGGTGAACACTCCTTACTATCAGGGTTTACACTAACCTGCTGTTTTAATTGCCGAAATATGACAAGCTAACAGGATAATACAAGCTAACTTCATCAATTAAGCTTCAAATCACGCTCTAAAATAAACATGAAATAGTGGCCGTGAAATATTCGGGGATTCCCCTATAGAATATAATATTTTTAAATTCTAAGCTGTATTTCAAATAAAAATAAAACGCATCCGGTTCAGAATACGGTTAGAACAAGCATCTTTATCGGCAGGTAATTCATCAAGAGGGGCAAAACATGCAAATTTATATTGAAAATGGCTACTCACTGGAATTTATAATAATCAGTGCGGATGAAAGCCTGGATTTATCGGCTTATGGTACTTTTAAGGAAGCCACTTCTATCGCTCAGCATAACCCGCTTTTTATGGCCATCGTGGTGGATTTTAATCAAACTGAGAAACTGTTCGATTCAGGAATGGCGATGTTACTCACATTACGTCAGCTATCAGGACGCCTGAAAAACCGAATCTACCTGACTCATGTCAACCCATCACTTTTCAAACAACTCAAACAGTACGGCCTCAGCAATAAATTTCTTATCAATCAGCAACCAGGGGAATTATTGAAAACAGCAATTCTAATAAATCTTCAGCAAACTGCTTAAAATATAAAAATTCTTCACTTTTAACTATCTTTGTATTTTTTCAAATACTCTGGTTTTATTCAGACACTGAATCCTCTAACTCTTTAAAGCCTATAGTAACTAGCGGTCACTACCTGTGCCATATAAGGGTTTTTTAGAAAAATCTAAGATATATATGTTTAATTTATGCTCTTAACAACAAACCCGGCTTGACTCTTAATCATCAATAAAAATTATAGATTGTTTTAAGCATACAAAAATTTAATTATAACTACACAACTTAATGTGGCGGATTCAACTCTGAAGTGCAACGCAGTTAATTCCAGATCTAGCGAACG
>ERZ890953.209-NODE-209-length-35152-cov-6.877853_pt1 | contig 35152 bp, 26 predicted proteins | sample MGYA00521264_ERZ890953 | MGnify/ENA primary metagenome ERZ890953 (study PRJEB32303, sample SAMEA104408629) | aquatic metagenome | biome: Brackish water; feature: Chemocline; material: water | place: Baltic Sea | collected 2014-10-26T21:54:00 | depth 200 m ...
CCGCGTCGGTGTCGTCGCAGTCGTCGCCGCCGTAGGCATCCGAGTCGTAGCCGTCGAGGTCCTGGTCGTAGTCGGAGCCTCCGGAGCAGTCGGAGTCCACGCCGTCGTACCAGATCTCGGTGGCGCCGACGTTGATGGCGGCGTCGGTGTCGTCGCAGTCGTCGCCGCCGTAGGCGTCCGAGGCGTAGCCGTCGCCGTCCTGGTCGTAGTCGGAGGCCTCATCGCAGTCCTGGTCGATGCCGTCGTACCAGATCTCGGCGGCCCCGGGGTTGATGGAGGCGTCGTTGTCGTTGCAGTCGGTGCCGCCGTAGACGTCGAAGTCATAGCCGTCGCCGTCGCGGTCGTAGTCCGAGGCACCGTCACAGTCGCCGTCGATGCCGTCGTACCAGACCTCGGCCGCGCCGGGGTTGATGTAGGGGTTGGTGTCGTCGCAGTCGCTGCCGCCGTAGACGTCGATGTCGTAGCCGTCGCCATCGCGGTCGTAGTCCGAGGCCCCGTCGCAGTCCTGGTCGATGCCGTCGTACCAGGACTCGGTGGCGCCGGGGTTGATGCCGGCGTTGAAGTCGTTGCAGTCGGTGCCGCCGTAGGCGTCGGAGTCGTAGCCGTCGCCGTCCTGATCGTAGTCGGAGCCGCCGTCGCAGTCCTGATCTACGCCGTCGTACCAGATCTCGGTGCCCCCTACGTGGACGCTCGAGTCAGTGTCGTCGCAGTCGCTGCCGCCGTAGGCGTCGGAGTCGTAGCCGTCGTGGTCCTGGTCGTAGTCGGACCAGCCGTCGCAGTCGGAGTCCACGCCGTCGTACCAGGTGTCGCTGGCGCCCACGTGGACACTCGAGTCGGTGTCATTGCAGTCGGTGCCGCCGTAGGCGTCCCAGTCGTAGCCGTCGTAGTCTTGATCGTAGTCGGACAGGCCGTCGCAGTTCTGGTCCACGCCGTCGTACCAGACCTCACCCGCGCCGGGGTTGATGCTCGAGTCGGCGTCGTCGCAGTCGATGCCGCCGTAGGTGACCCAGTCGTAGCCGTCGTAGTCGCGATCGTAGTCCGAGTGGCCGTCGCAGTCCTGATCGACGCCGTCGTACCAGATCTCGGTGGCCCCGGGGTTGATCCCGGGGTTGGTGTCGTCGCAGTCGTTGCCGCCGCAGCTGGTGGAGTCGGAGTCGTAGCCGTCACCGTCGGCGTCGCAGCCGCCTACGCCCAGCAGGAAGTCGATCTCGTTCTGGTAGAAGATGTAGGCGTTGGTGGCGTCGCTGTGGGTGTCGGTGAGGAAGCCGTTGATGATGGTGTTGCTGCTGGAGCCCACCACCACGGCACCCAAGCCGCTGCTGAAGGTGGCGGCGTAGCCCAGGGACGAGGTCATCCCCATGCTCCAGGTGCCCCAGCCGGGGTTGTAGAGCGTGAAGGGGTTGCTGGTGAGGCCAGACCGCAGATCGGTGTGGCTGACGCTGACGTTGTTCTGGTTGGTGCTGGAGTAGGACACGCCGAACAAGGAACCGCGGGTGGAGTCCCGGGTCCAGTCCTGGTGCATGGCCGTGCCACCCGAGGAGACGTAGCTGTTGAAGTAGGGCAGGGAGGTGGAGTAGTTCTGGACCGCCACGATGACCAGATCCCACGAGTACGAGCGCACATAGCTCTCGCAGGTGGACATGCTGGTGGTGTTGGTGACGCTGTGGGTGGAGCCGTAGCCCGACAGGGCCTGGCCGAGCCGATCGGTCCCCACGCTGTAGTCATTACAATACAGGATGTTGCTGGCCCTGGCCTGGGCAGGAAGCAGCAACGCCACGGCCGTCAGCACCGCCAGCCAGCTCGTAGAGATCCGTGCTCGCATCGTCGTCTCCGTCTGTAGTGCCCGCCGGATACGCCAGCGAGATGTCACGCTCTCGCGGGCGATCAGCGCTCGCGCCGACGCCTCAGTCCCACCAGCCCTGCCAGGAACAGGGCCAGGCCTGCCAGCTTCGAGCTGGACCCAGTGGCGGCACAGCTACCACCATCGTCGCCGGGGTCCTTGCCTCCGAGGCCTGTGTCGCCGCTGGTGCACTCCTCGTCCACGCTGCCGTCGCAGTCGTTGTCCAGCCCATCGCAGAACTCGTGGGCCGAGGGGTGCATCCAGCCGTCGTCGTCATCGCAGTCGCCTTCTTCGGCGCTGTAGCCGTCGCCGTCGAGATCGTCGGCGTCGTCTTCGTCGATGGCGCCGTCGCAGTCATCGTCCCGGCCGTTGTCGGGATCTTCTTCGGCGCCGGGGTTGATGGTGATGGCGTCGTCGTCGCAGTCGCCGGCCTCTTCGGTCCAGCCGTCGCCGTCGTCGTCGTAGTTGGGGCCGCCCTCGTCCACGTCACCGTCACAGTCATCGTCCACACCATCACCAGCGACCTCTGGGGCGTCCGGGTTGGTGTCGGGATCGGTGTCGTCGCAGTCGCCGTCGTCTTCGGTCCAGCCGTCACCGTCGTCGTCGTAGGCGGTGGTGCCTTCGTCGATGAGCTCGTCGCAGTCATCGTCTACGCCGTTGGCTTCTTCGGCGGCGCCGGGGTGGACCGAGGCGTCCATGTCGTCGCAGTCGCCCGCGTCGGTGGTGTAGCCGTCGTGGTCCACGTCCTCGGCGGCGTCGTCGACCACGCCGTCGCAGTCATCGTCCACGCCGTTGTCGAGGAGCTCGTAGCTGCCGGGGAAGACCGAAGGATCGTCGTCGTTGCAGTCGCCGTCGTCCTCGGTCCAGCCGTCGCCATCGTCGTCGTAGGCGGTGGTGCCCTCGTCGGTGATGCCATCGCAGTCCTGGTCGATGCCGTCGGGCAGCTCGACCTCGGCTGGGTTGATGGAGGAGTCGGCGTCGTCGCAGTCACCGCCCAGCTCCGTGAAGCCGTCGCCGTCGTCGTCGTACCAGACTGTGCCCTCGTCGACGATGCCGTCACAGTTCTCGTCGATGCCATCGGCGTGCTCGCTGGCGGCCGGGTTCACGGCGAAGTCGGTGTCGTCGCAGTCGGTGCCGGCGAACTCGTCGCTGGTGTAGGTGTCGCCGTCCTGGTCGTAGTCGTTGGCGCCGTCGCAGTCCTGATCGACGCCGTCGTACCAGACCTCTTCGGCCCCGGGGTTGACGTCGTAGTCCATGTCGTCGCAGTCGCTGCCGCCGTAGGCGTCGTAGTCGTAGCCGTCGGCGTCGTAGTCGTAGTCGTTGGCGCCGTCACAGTCCTGATCGACGCCGTCGTACCAGGTCTCGACGCTGCCGGGGTGCACCAAGGGATCGAGGTCGTCGCAGTCGGTGCCGCCGTAGGTGTCGACCTGATAGCTGTCGCGGTCCTGGTCGTAGTCGTCCCAGCCGTCGCAGTCGCCGTCGATGCCGTCGTACCAGACCTCGGCTACGCCGGGGTTGATGGTGGCGTCCAGGTCGTCGCAGTCGGTGCCGGTGTAGGCGTCCGAGGCGTAGCCGTCGCGATCCTGATCGAAGTCGTCGCCGCCGTCGCAGTCGGAGTCGATGCCGTCGTACCAGACCTCGACCACGCCGGGGTTGACGGACGCGTCGCTGTCATCGCAGTCCGAGCCGCCATAGGCGTCGAAGTCGTAGCCGTCGTAGTCGCGATCGTAGTCGGACCAGCCGTCGCAGTCGGTGTCGATGCCGTCGTACCAGGTCTCGGCGCGGCCCGGGTTGATGGTGGCGTCCAGGTCGTCGCAGTCGGTGCCACCGTAGCGGTCGTGGTCGTAGCCGTCGTAGTCCTGGTCGTAGTCCGAGTGGCCGTCGCAGTCCTGATCGATGCCGTCGTACCAGGTCTCGGTGGCGCCGGGGTTGATGGCGGAAGAGCTGTCGTTGCAGTCGGTACCGCCGTAGGCGTCGGAGGTGTAGCCGTCGCCGTCGCGGTCGTAGTCGTTGCCGCCGTCGCAGTCTTGATCGACGCCGTCGTACCAGACCTCGGTGGCGCCGGGGTTGATGCGCGAGTCGGTGTCGTTGCAGTCGCCGCCGCCGTAGACGTCCCAGTCGTAGCCGTCGTAGTCCTGGTCGTAGTCGGAGAGGCCGTCGCAGTTCTGATCGACGCCGTCGTACCAGATCTCGCCCACGCCGGGGTTGATGCTGGCGTCGTTGTCGTTGCAGTCGGTGCCGCCGTAGGAGGTGGTGCGGTAGCCGTCGCCGTCCCGGTCGTAGTCGTCGGCCCCGTCGCAGTCCTGATCGACGCCGTCGTACCAGATCTCGGTGGCGCCGGGGTTGATGGCGGGATCGGTGTCATCGCAGTCGGTGCCGCCGCACTCGGTGGTGTCGGCGTCGTAGCCGTCACCGTCGGCGTCGCAGCTGCCGAGCAGGAAGTCGATCTCGTTCTGGTACAGGGTGTAGGAGGCGGTGGAGGAGGCGTGGGTGTCGGTGAGGAAGCCGTTGATGATGGTGTCGTTGCTGGAACCCACCACGATGGCACCCAGGCCGCTGCTGAAGGTGGCGGCGTAGCCCAGGGATGAGGTCATCCCCATGCTCCAGACGCCCCAGCCAGGGTTGGTGAGCGTGAAGGGGTTGGGCGCCAGGCTGGCCGCGATGTCGGAGTGGGTGACCGTGACCGTGTTCTGGTTGGTGGAGGAGTAGCTGATCCCGAAGAGGGATCCACGGGTGGAGTCCCGGGTCCAGTCCTGCAGGATCGCCACACCACCAGAAGAGACGTAGCTGTTGAAGTACGGGGTGGAGGTGCCCGAGTAGTTCTGGATCGCCACGATCACCAGATCCCAGCTGTACGACAGCACATAGCTCTCGCAGGTGGTCATGCTGGTGGTGCTGGTGATGCTGTGGGTGGAGCCGTAGCCGGACAGGGCCTGCCCCATGCGGTCGGTGCCCACGTTGTAGTCGTTGCAGTACAGGATGGTGTCGGCGAGCACCTGCCCAGGCGCCGTCAGCGCCAGCAGCAGCGCGCCACCAAAGGCCAGGGACGTGGCCGAGCGCACGGGCATCAGCCGTCCTCCCCGTCGCAGTCTGCATCGAGCCCGTCTTCGGGCAGGTCGTAGGAACCGGGGTTGACCGCCGCGTTGCCGTCGTCGCAGTCCCCGCCCATCTCGGAGAAGCCGTCGCCGTCGTCGTCGGCGTACTCGGTGCCGTCATCGACGGTGCCGTCGCAGTCGTCGTCGATCCAGTTCGGCAGCTCTCTGGCGGCCGGGTTGACGAGGGCGTCGGAGTCGTCGCAGTCGCCTGCGGACTCGGTGTAGCCGTCGCCGTCGTCGTCGTAGGCGGTGGTGCCCTCGTCGATGAGGCCGTCGCAGTCGTTGTCGATGCCGTCGATCACCTCGGGCAGCCCCGGCGCGGCGGAGGCGTCGGAGTCGTCGCAGTCGCCACCGGTGGTGGCGTAGCCGTCGGCGTCCATGTCGTTGTTGCCGCTGTCGGTCACGCCGTCGCAGTCGTCATCGATGCCGTTGCCGGCGATCTCGACATTGCCCGGGTAGATCTCGACGTCGGAGTCGTTGCAGTCGCCGTCGTCTTCGGAAAAACCGTCGCCATCGTCGTCGTAGGCGGTGGTGCCCTCGTCGATGAGGCCGTCGCAGTCGTTGTCGATGCCGTCGATCTCCTCGACCCCACCCGGGTGGGCGGTGGCGTCGTGATCGTCGCAGTCGCTGGCGCACCAGCCGAAGCCGTCGCCATCTTGATCGTACAGCGAGCCCGCGGCGGTGGTGCAGGCGTTGCCGCGCAGGGTGATCGGATCGAGATCGAGGGAGGCGTCGAGCACGAAGCCGAGCTCGGTGCTGACCTCCTCGAGATCGGAGGGCTCGAAGGTCACCGTCATGTCCAGGCTCTGGCCCGCGCGGACGGCGGCGGGCAGGGCGATGTCCACCGCGAAGGGCGCGTCGCCGCCGGTGACCGACAGGATCTCGTAGTCGAGCGCGGAGGTGTTGGTGAAGGTGATGGTGTCGACCCCCACCTCGTCCTGTTCCACAGGCCCGAAGTCGATGATGGAGGGAGTGACCCGAGCCGAGGCCCAGTCGGCCACGCCGCGCACGTCCACCAGGTGCTCGAAGTCATCCTTCTCGTCGGTGACGATGGAGAGGGTGGCCCAGTGGAAGCCCTCGTCCAGCGGCGCATACGACAGAGACACCAGGGCATCCTCGGTCTCGTCGACCGTAGGGAGATCCTCGGTGTCGAGCGCAAACCACTCGCCTTCGACGTTCTGCAGGTGCATCGCGAGCACGCCAACAGAGCCTTCGGAGGCGATGAGCTGCAGCTCGAAGCTGGTCGCGGAGCCGACGGCGACGGTGTCCATGTCCACCATGCCGGGACTGACGACGAGCCTGCCAGAGCGAGGGTTGACGATGTAGTCCTGGCCGCACCCGATGGTGAGCGTGGCCAGGACCGCTACGAGCTTGGACGGTCTGGTATTCATGCGCGCAGTATACTCGGGACTTTCGATGTTGGAAGCACCCCGGGACGCTCTCCGCCAAGTTTTTCGAGGCTTGTCTCCCAGGAACCAACCTGACCACGGAAAGGACAGGTGCGACCGAGATCCTGCGTGCAGCAGGCGCAGATGGAGCCCGGCGCCCGGCGACACCGGGCGGGGTGACGGCTCGGTGTCGCCGGGGCGCGGGGAGAGCAGAGGCAATAGCTTGGCGAGGCATGACGCCGGGGCCCACCGCGTGGGGCTCCAAGATCAACGGAGCGCCTGGATGGGCAGTGAGAAGAAAGCGCTCGTCGCCATGAGTGGAGGCGTGGACTCCAGCGTAGCGGCCGCCCTGCTCGTTGAGCAGGGTTGGCAGGTCGAAGGCGCCACCCTGCGCCTGCATCCTTGCGAGGACAGCAACCCTGAGCGCTTCTGCTGCGGGGTGGACGCCGAGGCCGCCGCCAAGCTGGTCTGCGATCGCCTGGACATCCCACACCACGTCATCAGCGCCGGTGTGCCCTTCGAAGACTGGATCCTGCGCCCGGCGTGGGAGGCCTACCAGCGCGGCGCGACGCCCAGCCCCTGCCCGCTGTGCAACCGGGACCTCAAGCTGGGGTTGCTGATGGACACAGCCTCGGCCCTGGGCGCGTCCCACGTGGCCACGGGCCACTACGCCCGCGTCGGAGGGAGCGCGGACGCCCCGACCCTGCTGCGGGGCGCGGACTCCAACAAGGACCAGAGCTACTTCCTCTTCGCGCTGTCCACCGAGCAGCTGACGCGCTCCGTCTTCCCCCTCGGGGGGCTTGACAAGCCCGCGGTGCGCGCCAAGGCGCTGGAGCTGGGGTTGGTCAACGCCCAGCGCCGCTCGAGCCAGGACGCGTGCCTGCTCGGCCCCGACGGTCAGAGCTTCGCTGAGATGCTGCGCCTGCGCTTCGGAGCGGACGCCCAGCCCGGCGAGCTGGTGGACGAAGGCGGGCGCGTGCTCGGGCTCCACGGGGGGCTGCACCTCTTCACGGTGGGGCAGAGGCGCGGCCTGGGGGTGGCGCTGGGGCGCCCTGCATTCGTCCAGCACATCGACCCCGCCAGCGGGCGGGTCACGGTCACCACCCGCCCCGACGCCTTGCTCGCCTCGGGCCTGGTAGCGTGCGCTACCAACTGGCTCGCAGCCCCGCCCACCCCCGGCGAGCCGCTGCGGTGCGAGGCGCAGGTTCGCTACCGGGCGAATCCCGTGAGCGCCGAGGCCATCGCCGGTGATGACGGCTCCCTGACGGTGCGCTTCGCCCAACCCCAGCGTGCGGTGACCGCCGGCCAAGCCGTGGTGCTCTACCGCGGGGAGCGCGTGCTGGGCGGGGCCTGGGTTCTGGGCGCCACCGGGGCCTGAGCCCTGTCTCCGGGTTGCGGGCGCAGGGTGGACCGGAGGGCTGCCCCAGGGTACCTGTGCGACGCGCCGGCGGACGTCCCGTCGGGCGCTCCGCGCAGGAGCTACGCCATCCCTCAGCCCATCCGGATCACAGTCAACGGACAGGAGCGGGAGCTGCCTCGAGGCAGCGATCTCGCTGCCCTGCTCAGGCTGCTGGACGTCCCGCCGCGGCACATCGCCATCGAGCTCAACGGCGCGCTCCACGAGGGCGGGCTGGACACGGCGCTCGAGCACGACGACCGCGTCGAGATCGTGCGCTTCGTCGGTGGTGGATAGGCTCCTGCCCCCCGAGCTGTCTGGAGGCTCTGTGGACCCCCTGGTCATCGCCGGTCGCACCTTGCGCTCCCGGCTCTTCGTCGGCACCGGCAAGTTCCCCGACCCGCGCTCCATGGCCGCCGCCATCGAGGCCAGCGGGGCCGAGGTGGTCACCGTGGCCCTGCGGCGGGTGGATCTTCACGACCCCGCTGACTCCATGCTCTCGCACATCGATCCCGAGCGCTACCTGATCCTGCCCAACACCTCGGGCGCCCGGGACGCTGAAGAAGCGGTGCGAATCGCCAAGCTCGCCCGGGCGGCCAGCGGCTGGACCTGGATCAAGCTCGAGGTCACCCCCGAGCCCCACTACATGCTGCCGTGCCCCGTCGAGACGCTCGAGGCCGCCAGGCGCTTGGTCAAGCTGGGCTTCACGGTCCTGCCCTACATGAACGCCGACCCGGTCCTCGCCAGGCACCTCGAGGACGTGGGTTGCGCGGCCGTGATGCCCCTGGGCGCCCCCATCGGCACCTCGAGGGGGCTCCGGACCCGCGAGCAGATCTCCATCATCATCGAGCAGGCGAACGTGCCCGTGGTGGTGGACGCCGGCCTGGGCCTCCCGTCCCACGCCGCCGAGGCCATGGAGATCGGCGCTGATGCATGCCTGGTCAACACCGCTCTGGCCATCGCGGACGATCCCGCCGGGATGGCCCGGGGCTTCGCCCTGGGCGTCCAGGCCGGTCGGCAGGCGTGGCTCGCGGGCGCCGGCGGGGAATCACGGCTGGCGCGGGCCTCGAGCCCGCTCACCGGCCTGCTCGATCAGGCCTGATTCATGGCATCGTCCGAGAGCTTCGCCGAGATCATCGCGGGCGTCGACTTCGCACAGCTCGAGGAGCGCATCCTCGCGGTGCGCCCCGAGGCGGTGGACCGCGTCCTGCGGCAGCCCCGGGCCCGACCCGAAGACGCGCTGGTGCTGTTCTCCCCGGCGGCGGCCCAGCGCCTGGATGCCCTGGTGCAGCGCGCCGCGGCCATCACCGAGCAGCGCTTCGGCCGCGCCATGCAGCTGTATGCGCCGCTGTATCTGTCCAGCGCCTGCACCAACCGCTGCGTGTACTGCGGCTTCTCCCACGACGTCGTCATGGAGCGCCGCAGCCTGAACCTGGACGAAGCGGTGGCCAACGCCCGCGTGCTCCACGATCAAGGCTTCCGGCAGATCCTGCTGGTCACCGGCGAGGCACCCCGGCACTACGGTGTGGACCACATCGAGCAGGTGGCGCGCGCCATCTCGCCCATGTTCGACTCCATCTCCATCGAGGTCTTCCCGATGGAACAGGCCGACTACGGCCGCATGGGCGCCGCTGGAGTCGACGGGCTGGTGCTGTACCAAGAGACCTACGATCCGGGCATCTACGCCGAGGTCCACCCGGCCGGCCGCAAGGCGGACTACCGCTGGCGCCTGGACGGGCCGGACCGCGGTGGTCGAGCTGGCTTTCGCAGCCTGGGGTTGGGCATCCTGCTGGGGCTGGCCCCGTGGCGCCCCGACGCCGCGCTCCTGGTCCAGCACGCCGCCTGGCTCCAGCGTCGCCACTGGCGCAGCCGCATCGCCATCTCCTTCCCTCGGATGGTGAACTCGGAGAGGGGCTACGCCGCCGCTCACACGGTGGGCGATCGGGACTTCATCCAGGCCATGGCCGCGGTCCGCATCATGCTGCCCGACGCCGAGCTGGTGCTCTCCACCCGTGAGCCCGCCGAGCTGCGGGACAGGCTGATCGGCAGCTTCATCACCCGCATGAGCGCCGGCAGCCAGACCAGCCCGGGGGGCTACATCGAGGAGGGCCTGGGCGAGCAGTTCGAGGCCCAGGATGGCCGCAGCCCCGGCGAGATCGCCCGCGTGCTGGCGGAGCGGGGCATGGACGCGGTCTGGAAAGACCTGGACAAGGGGTTCCGGGTGTAAGCTGGCCGGGCTCTGTCCCGTCCTGGAAACACTCGGCCTCCGCCGAGCGTAGGTTCCATTCCGCACTCCGGAGACACCATGGCCAGCTATCTCGACACCCTCGATCGCGTGATGAAGGGCGACTACCAGGACGCCAGCCCCCAGGAGCGGGCCGAGGCGGTCAAGGACATCATCCAGGTCTGCAGCGTCGCCTCGGCGGCGGTGGCCTGGCAGCCCATTCCGTTCCTGGACACGGTGCTGATCTCGCCCATCCAGATCGCCATGGTCCAGGCCATCGGCCGTGTCCACGGCCACAAGCTGGACCAGAAGTCGGTCCTCGAGATCCTGGGCACCTTCGGCGCCAGCCTGCTCGCACAGAACGTGATCATGGCGGCCGCCAAGCTGATCCCCTTCGCCGGCTGGATCGTCGGCATGAGCATGGCCTACGCCCTGACCTACGCGGTGGGTGAGGTGAGCGACCACTACTTCCGCCACGGGCGCGGCGTGGACCCCCAGGACCTCAAGCAGATGTTCGACAAGACCTACCGAACCAAGAAGGCGCAGAAACAGGCGGAGCACAAGGCAAACGGGACCTTGAAGGAGAAGCTCGAGCAGCTGGGCGAGGCCTACGCCGCGGGCTTGCTCACCGAAGAGCAGTTCGAAGCCAAGAAGCAGGAGCTGTTGGCTGGCTTCTGACCGCCCGACGCGCTGACGCAGCGCACCTCTGCCTCGCCGGAGACCCCCTTTCGCGGCCCGATTCCGACCGGCGGGTTGAAACGGCTCGGGAAACGAGGCAAGGTGGGGCAACGGAGGTACCCCATCATGCGCCATTTCGTCCTTCTCTCGTCGTTCCTCGTCGTCGGCTGCGCCCCCAAGGGCAGCTTCGATGGCAAGCTCATCGACCCGATCACCGGCAAGGCGCGCAGCGGCGTCACCATGGTGTTGCTCTCGCCCACCAACCCCACGCCGGCCTGCATGGAGCTCGAGGCGGTCACCGGTGACGACGGCGCCTTCCACATCGAAGGCCTGTGCGACAACGGGGACTACTCCCTTGGCAGCCGGGACTCGAACTTCGTGATCGAAGACATCGGCGGCGTCGCGGGAGGCGTGCTCGCCACCGAGACCCTCGAGGTCAAGGGCTGGCCCGTGCCCAACGGCCCAGGCCTGTTCACCTTCGACGGCGAGGGCTTCGCCAAGCACCGTGAGATCGCCAAGATCGGCGTCGAGCCCATCTGGCAGTCCGAAGAGGACGTGGCCTTCCCGGACACCCTGCCCACAAAGGTGGTCACCATCGCCAACGATGAGTGGCTGGTCTTCAGCGGCGCGAAGTTCACAGAGCGCTTCACCCTCGAGCCCTTGATCTACCACGACGCCTACATCCGCCTGGGCGAGCCCGGCAACTACATCCGCTCCGAGCCCTGGTGGTACATCGGCACCGAGTTCGCGTCGGAGTCCGAGTTCACCCGGGTCGAAGCCAAGATCGACAGCTCCAAGGTCAAGGCCCTGGACCAGGGCGACACCCACGTGCGCTTCCTCTCCGGCGACGCCGTGCCCAACAGCCTGTACGTCAGCTACTACGAGGGCTTCCGCGACGATCCTCGCTACAAGAAGCTCTACATGGTCAACATGGGTCCCGAGCTCCCCGCGCCCGGCGCTGAATAGCCTCGCGATCCAGCGTGCTCAGGGGCGCCGTCATCCGGCGAGCGCAGCTCACAGGTGCGGCGGTGGGGCGAAGGTCACGGCTCCAGGCTGCAGTCCGTCGGCAGCGCCGGCAGGTCGCTGGAGGGCTCGAAGGGACAGATCCAGCCTGCCCCTGATCCATCGCTCAGGCCCTCGATGGCGTTGTGCAGGTAGATCGCTGCCTGGCTGTCTTCGTCGTAGAGCTGCTCGCGCAGGGCGAGGGGCCACTCGATGTGCATCATCTCGTCCGTGGGGGGACGCTGCAGATGGTCGTCGTAGTGCCGAGCCAGGCCGTCGAAGCCCGCCTGGAGCTCGCCGAAGTTGATCAGCTGGCCCTGCCGGTTGGTCCGGGCCCCAAGATCGTGGTGGGAGAGGCAGCTGGGGTAGGGGTAGACCACCTCGCTGCCAGAAGGGGCAAAGGCATCCTGGAACGCGGAGACCGCTCGATGGAAGCTGGCGGTCTGGACGCTCCAGGGCACGCCGGGGCTGGCCAGCGCCGCCAAGTGGTAGGGCACCGGCTGCAGCCCCGGGATCTCGAGGGACTGGTGGGTCGGGTCGTCCTCATCGTAGCCGTGCAGCTGCAGGTGGAAGACAGCCGCGCCGCGGGCCAGGGCCTCGAGGTAGTGGTGGTAGGGGCTCATGCGGCCACGCTCCTCGTCGTTCCCGGCCTGCAGCAGGTCCCCCCGGCGGTAGACCTCGATGGGCACCAGGTCGTAGGACCCATCCCCTGCTGCATCCATCATCAGCCAGGCCTGCTCCTCGTCGCGGGCGGCGATGGTGCGCAGCGCCGGCAGGCCGCCCTGGTCGGCCAGATCGGTCTCGGCCAGGCGCTGGATTGAGCGCACGGCGCCGTCCATGCCTCGCTCGAGCACCGCGCCGAACAGCTCGTTGCCGTCGTGGTCCATGGCGAGCAGCAGGTCGTCGGGGGTGAAGGTCAGGACTCCCACGTCCTCGATGCGGTGATCCACGCCGAAGCGGGAGTCCACCAGGCGACAGTCGCCACCAGCCAGCAGCGTCGTCTCGCTGGTCTCCCCGCTGAGGGCCAGGGGGAAGACGACCCAGTCCTGCACCTCGCCGCTGCCGTCGTCGATGGCCATCACCACGTTGCCATGGGAGTCTACGGCCAAAGCGGCCGCGCCCTGCAGGCCCTTGGCGAGGGTGTCCATGGCGCCCACGCCGCCTGATCCCGGGTACACCGGGAGCCTCACGAGCTTGACGCCCCCGTCGCCGCAAGTACCGGCCCCACCTTGGTCCACCATGAAGAGAGTGCCGGTGTCGCCAGAGAGCTGGAGGGCCACGGGGCCGGGCTCGCAGAAGGGATCCTCGCCGGGGCTCGCCCCCAGGTCGATTCGCATGACCAGCGCGTCGGCGGATCCGGAGGCCAGCAGAGACACGGCCAGCAGCGTGGGCTGGCTGCCGGCGTCCACCATCACCAACCAGTCGTCGCTGGCGTGCAGGCTGCGGATGTCGTCCAGGTAGGGCGATCTGTCGTCCGCCACGTCGCAGGGCCGGCCGTCGGGCGCGATGTAGTCAGGGTGGCCGAACACGCAGTGGGGCGCTCCGGTGGCCTGGTCGGGGTCGATGGAGAGCACGACATCGCGCACCGAGCTCCCCTCGAGTGGGTTGGCCACGGCGTAGTACAAGGCCGCGGCGTTGGCGGCCAGCACGCTGCGGTTGGGGCGGTCTTCCGCGGCCACGCCGCGCTCTTCGAGCAGGCCAGGCAGCGCGTCGCGCAGGTCGGACTCGGCGCCGGTGCCGGTGGGGTTGATGGCGCCCCGGGGGAAGCCGTTGGCGAGAAAGGCCCTGGGCACCGTGCCTCCCACCAGCTCCCGCAGGCCCAGGTAGAAGGTGTAGAGATCGGCGTCGCCGCAGGCGGGGATGGTGGCATGATCGCGCTGAGGCGCGCCCAGGACCACCTGCTGTTCGGTGCCGTCGTCGAGCAGGCGGGGCCTCCAGCCAGACAAGCGCAGCACCGCCAGGCCTCCCCGCAGGGCGGTCTCGTCCTCCCGCAACACCAGCAGGTGCTCGGAGCCGACCCCCTGGATGCAGACGGCCTCGAGGAGGCCCTCCAGCCCGGCGTTGTCGAGGCGCGCCCGGACCGTCCCGGCGACCTCGAGGCAGGCCTCCCGATCGGCAGCGGGGTCTCCAGCGAGGCCCTGCTCCAAGACCACCTGGATGGCCGCCTCGATGGCAGGCTGGCCCTGGTCCATGGCGCGCAGATCCACCTCGCAGCCAAGCGGATCGTCGTAGCGCTCGAGCCAGGTGAGCAGGCACGCAGCGAGCCCGCGACCGCTCACGCCTTCACAGATCATCCCGTCGCAGTTGCGGTCCTCTCCGTCGTCATCCTCGAGGGCGCCGGGGTGGACCTCGGCGTCGCGGTCATTGCAGTCGTCCTCGCATGCCAGATAGCCGTCGCCGTCCAGATCCTGCTCGTCCAGCGGCAGCTCGCCGTCGCAGTCGTTGTCCAGGCCGTCGCAGCGCTCCAGCCGGTCGGGGTTGACGTACTGCTCGCGGTCGTCACAGTCATCGCCTCCACAGGCCTCGGCCAGGAAGCCGTCTCCATCCAGGTCGGCGTCATCCGCGACTCCGGAGCAGTCCTGGTCGATGCCGTCCGCGCAGCGCTCCTCGGCGCTGGGGTTGACGCCCGCCTGGAGGTCGTCGCAGTCGTCGCCGCCGCATGCCAGGGCGATGTGACCGTCTGCGTCGAGGTCCGCGTCGTCCGCCAGCCCGGAGCAGTCCTGGTCTACGCCGTCACCGCAGACGTCCTGGGCGCCAGGGTGGATGCCGTCGTCGCCGTCGTCACAGTCCGTGCCCCCCTGGGAGGTGGAGCAGTGCAGATCGCCGTCCAGGTCGTCGCAGGCGAGGCGGGGAGGACAGGCCATCAGCAGCAGGCACGCCACCAGCGCAGCGGCTGTGAGGGCACCCATGGGTCAGCGCCGCGCGCGGGAGTGGCGCAGGGCCTCTTCGGCGCTCAGGGAACAGCCGCGGGCGGCCGCACCGGGCAGGCGGCCGTGCAGCAGCAGGCCGCCGTCGGCGTCGAGTGAGCCCAGATCCATGGTCTCGATGGCCAGGACGCTGTGGTCGTTGGCCAGGTCGACGAAGCGCAGCTGGCCGCGCTGCCCCACCGGCTGGGGGGCACCGGAGCCGGGGTCCACCACGATGGGCACGAGCCATGGGGGGGCGAAGAAGGGCCCGCGCGCGCAGAGGGGCTCGGCCGATCCCGGGGTCCAGGGCCGGCTCCAGAGCTGGCTGCAGAGCTCGGTCATGCCGTACTCCCCGACCAAGCGGACCCCTGGGCCCAAGCGCCGGGAGGCCTCGCGCAGCAAGCCCTCGGGTTCGACCTCCAGGCTGCGGCCCTTGAAGCCCCCGGTGGTCATGAGCACGGAGCCTGGCGGCAGGGTGCACTGGCCCGTTCCGTCCAGCAGGGAGGCCAGGGACAGCGCCGTGCTGGCCACGAAGACAGGCTCGCGCTGCTGGCTCAGGATCTCCCAGGCGGCCGCGGCATCGGCCATGGGGGTGGCCTCGGCCAGCCAGCGAGCGCGGGGGTAGAGCAGGCCGACCATGTGGGACAGAGAGGAGTGGGGGGCGCTGGCGGGGGAGGGGAGCAGGCTGATGGCCCGCGACGGCGCGTCGGGCAGCCAGGCCCGGAACCAGCCTGCCGAGGCGAGGTCGTAGGTGACGGTGTCCACGAGGCGATGAACGCCCGGCGAGCCGGTGGTGGTGCCGCTGGTGTGGAACAGGTGGACCGGGGGCTGCTCGGGGTGGCAGCTGAGGGGGAGGGACCGAAACAGGGCTACGGGCAGGGCTGGGATCTCGTGCATCGCCCGGGGATCGACCTGGCCACAGAAGGCGCCGTAGGCAGGGTTGCGCGCCCGCTGCCAGGCCGCCAGCTCGAGGGCCATGGCGCAGACGGAGGGCTGGCCTGGATCCCGCTGGAGGCAGGTGGCGATGAAGCGCTGAACGCGGATCCTCACAGGAGCTCCCCGAGCACCTCGCCGAGGGCGATGACGGAGGCCTCGAGCACCGCGCGGCTGACGGTGAGGGGAGGAGTGAAGGCCAGGACGTCACCTTCTTCACCGGCGGGCAGGACGATCCAGCCCCTGCGGAGCATGCCGCGGCTGGCCGCCAGGGCCCGGGCACCGCTGCCCAGCTCAGGGGCCACCATCAGGCCTCGACCGCGCACCCCGAGCACTCCGGGCAGCGCCGCCAGCGCTCCAGAGAGCCAGGCACCCTGGGCCTGGGCCTGCTCACGCAGGCCTTCGCCCTCGATGACCTCGAGGGTGGCCAGGGCCATGGCGCAGCCCACTGGGTTGCCCAGGAAGGTCTGGGTGTGGATGGCCTCGCCGGTGGAGGCGCCCCAGGCGTCCATGACGCGGGCGCTGCCCAGGCAGGCGGAGATGGGGAAGCCTCCCCCCAGGCCCTTGCCCACGCAGAGGAGATCGGGCGTGATGCCCTGTTCCTGGAAGGCGAACCAGCAACCGGTGCGGCCCATGCCGGTGAAGATCTCGTCGAGGATCACCAGGGCGCCCGCGGCGTGGGCCTTGTCGCACAGCTCGGCGAGCCAACCCTGCGGCGGCGCACGCACGCCGCCCCGGCCCTGGATGGGCTCCACCAGCACCGCGCCCAGGCCCGTCAGATCCGGCAGGGGCCCCCCGAAGGGTGCGTGGTCGACGTGCTGGCCCAGCTGACCGGCGAAGGGCGCGCGGAAGGCGCCCGACTTGTACCCGGTGACGGGCAGCGCCCCGTAGGAGAGGCCGTGGTAGCTGCCGTCGAAGGCCAACACCCGATCCCGGCCGGTGGCGACGCAGGCGGTCTTGAGGGCAGCCTCTACGGCGTCCGAGCCGCTGGAACCCAGGATGGCCCGGTCGAGCCCCGAGATGGCGGCCAGGTGCTCGAGCAGCTGCACCCGACCCGGATGGAAGAAGGCGTCACCCATGGCATGGGGCAGGGTGGCCAGCTGCTGCTGCCCCGCCTGGACCACCCGGGGGTGGGCATGCCCCACCGAAGAGGCGCCGAAGCCTGCCGTGAGGTCCACGAGCAGGTTGCCGTCGGCGTCGAGCACGTTGACGCCCCGGGCCTGGACCCACACGGGAGGGTCGTCGTCGGCACGTCCCAGCACCGCGGCGCGGCGGGCGCGGCGGGCGGTGATGGCTGGACACTCGCGCACGGCGAGCCGGTCCACCCAGCCGCGAGACGCGGGGCCGGGGATGGGGGTGACGAGCGCGGGCAGGTCGTTTCCGTTCATGGCTCACCGGGAGGTGTGACCTGCTATCCGGTTCGGGAGGATATGCTCTCGCGATGGACACGCTCCCTTCCTGCACCGCCTGCCCGCGCCTGGCCGCCTTCCTGGCTCAGGCGCGCGTCGATCACCCCGACTGGCACAACCTGCCCGTCCAAGCCTACGGCGACCCTGCTGCGCCGCTGCTCGTGGTGGGTCTGGCCCCGGGCTTTCGGGGCGCCAATCGCACCGCTCGCCCCTTCTGCGGGGACCGCTCGGGGGGCTGGGTCTACCAGGCCCTGCACGCCTGCGGCCTGGCCGAGAGCCCTGATCCCATGCTGGCCGGGGGTACGCTTACCGGCGCGCGCATCACCAACGCGGTCAAGTGCGTCCCCCCCGCCAACCGCCCCACCAGCGCCGAGACCCGCGGCTGCCGTGAGCGCTGGCTGACCACCGAGCTGCGCGATCCGACCATCCGGGTGATCATCTCCCTGGGGGGGCTGTCCCACCAAGCGGTGGTGGACACCCTGGGCTTCCCCCGCAAGGACCACACCTTTTCCCACGCCGCCGAACACCAGCTGGGCTCCCTTGTGCTGCTGGATTCCTACCACCCCAGCCCCCACAACACGAACACCGGGCGCCTGAACTGGGACCAGTTCCTCGGCGTGTTCCGCCGCGGCGTGGCCCTGGTCCAGGGCGCGGGAGCTTCGGCATGACCTTGCTCATCCTGCTGACTCTGCTCGGCGCGGGTCCCACTCTCGCGGGCCGTCGGGCCCCAGCGCCGGCCGCGCCGAGCCTCGAAGAAGGCGCCGCCCAGCTGATGAACGACGCTCTACTGGCAGACGAGGCATGGGGTGAGCTGCGCTATCTCTGCGACCACATCGGCCACCGCCTGGCGGGCAGCGTGGGCCTCGAGCAGGCCGTGGCCTGGGGGGCTCGGGAGCTCGAAGCCGACGGCCTCGGGGTCACCCTCGAGCCCGTGCAGGTGCCCGTGTGGATCCGCGGTGAGGAGCGAGTGGAGCTGCTCGCCCCTCTCGAGCGGCGCCTCGACGTGCTCACCCTGGGCGGCAGCGTTGGCACGCCTCCCGGAGGCATCGAGGGAGAGGTCGTCGTGGTCGGCTCCTTCGACGAGCTCGAGGAGCGGGGGGCCGAGGCGGCTGGCAAGATCGTGCTCTTCGACGACCCCTGGGTGGACTACGGCCAGGCCGTCTCCTACCGCGGGCGCGGCGCGGCGGCGGCGGCGAAGCAGGGCGCCATCGCGGCCCTGGTGCGCTCGCCGACCCCCATCAGCCTGGGCACCCCCCACACCGGAGGCATGCGCTACGAAGAGGGCGTGCCCGAGATCCCGGCTGTGGCCGTGACCCTCGAGGACGCGGCCTGGATGCGGCGCCTCGCAGCGAACGGAGAGGCTGTCCGGGTTCGCCTGCAGCTGGGAGCCCGTCGCGAGGGCGAGGCCGCGAGCCACAACGTCGTGGGCCAGATCGAAGGCCGCGAGCATCCCGAGCAGGTGGTCATCCTGGCCTGCCACCTGGACTCCTGGGATGTGGGCCAGGGCGCCCACGACGACGGCGCCGGCTGCGTCGCCGCGATGGAGGCTGGGCGCTTGCTGGCGGCCATGCCGGTGGCTCCACGCCGCTCGGTCAGGGTGGTGCTGTACGCCAACGAGGAGTTCGGGCTCTCGGGCGGCAAGGCCTACGCCGCGGCCCACCAGGACGAGCTCGGACAGATCGTGGCGGCCGTCGAGGCCGACACCGGCGCGGGGCAGCCCCTGGGCTTCCGGGTGGACATGCGCGCGGCTGACAGCGGTGAGCGCGACGAGGCCCTGGCCGCCCAGGTCGTCGCGGCGCTGCAGGCCTCCATGGCGCTGCTCCAGCCCATCGACGCCACGGAGCTGGAGATCTCCTGGTCGGGGGCCGACATCTCGCCTCTGGTCAAGCTCGGCGTGCCCGGGCTGGGCCTGAAGCACGACACCAGCGGCTACTGGCCCATCCACCACACCCGCGCGGACACCTTCGACAAGATCGATCCTGCGCTGCTGGCGCGGAACGTGGCGGCCATGACGGTCATGGGCTGGATCCTGGCAGAACAGCCCGAACCTCTGCCCCGGTCCCAAGTGCCCCCGGAACAGTAGCGGACCAAGCACGCGGTGCGGCCCAAGGCCGCCAAAGGATGGCTCTGGGCGGCCTAGAACGGCGCGAAGCGGTTGGCCGCCCAGTACTCCTGCTCCAGCTCCTTCATCTGGCTGACCAGGGCGTCGTGGTGGCCGCGCTCCCACTGGGCGAGATCCCTGAACAACTTCGCCACGGAGGGGTCATCGGCCAGCTCGGCCTGCTCGGTGTAGAAGCGCATGGCGTCGGCCTCGAGCTGGGCGCCGACGCTCAGTGCGGTCATCTCGAAGTGCGCCTTGGCTGCGCGCTGCTTGAGGCCCTCGGAGAAGAACGACACGCCCGCCTCGAAGCCCGGCTCACCCAGGATCCGGATCATCTCGTCCACCCGGCCCGTGGTCTCCAGCGCGTGGTGCTGGGCACGCAGGAACTCGGCGTGAAGGACCTCGTCCTGGGCCATGGCCTCGAAGGTCTCCTTGCCCTTGGGGTCCTTGGTCGCGGCTGCGACCATGGTGTAGAAGTGGTAGCCCTCGATCTCGGCCTGGATGGCCTGCTCGAGCGCGCTGAGCAGCTTGGGGTTCACGGGCATGGGTCTCTCCTTTGGGGTTCCGACGCCATCCCTCTCGATGCGTCGATGTCCAGGACCTAATCGCGAGCGAATGTATGCCCAAGGCCTCCACTCCATCCCGTAGCGGGCCTCACTTCCGGAGGTGGCTGCTGCGCCAGGACAGGCTATCAACCCGTGCGGTGGGCATGATTCACCCGAGGTAGACTTGGCAAGCAGGACCACCATCGCGGCGGCGCTGGCGCTCGGGCTCGGGCTCGGCGCAGGCTGCTTCGCACCCTTCCCTCACGACCGCCACGATCTCGTGGACTTCCGCATCGTGGGCGTGCAGGTCAGTGACGCAGCCCCCGCGCCAGGGCAGATCATCACCGCCAAGGCCCTGATCTACGGCGACGCCGGCTTCTACCACGACGTGCTGCCTACGCTGGAGTGGAGCCTGGGGGACGAGGTCGCCCAGGGGCCCTCGATCGCGTTCACGGTACCCGATGAGCCCGGTGACTGGGAGCTGACACTAGTGGCGACCCACGCCGACGGAGAGATCGAAGAGACGGCGGCGCTCTCCCTGAGCGTCGGGCTGGGCCTGGGTCCGCTGCTGCCACCGGCGCTTCCGCCCATCCAGCGCGCGGTGGTCGCGCTGCCCCTGGACAGCCCCGCCCAGGCGTTCACCCTCGAGGGACGGCTGGCGCTCGAGGGCGCCGCCCGGGTTGGACCCGCGCCCGGAGAAGCCGCGCGCCTACGGCTGCCGCTGGACGACCCCGAGGGCCGGTACCAGGCTCGCTGGATGAGCGCTGGAGGGCAGGGGACCTTCCTGGAGCTGGACCCCCTGAGCACCGACTGGGTCCCTGCGGAGGTCCTGCTCGACGCCGAGGATCTCGAGGTCGAGGTGGGTGAGGCCATCGAGCCCGGGCTGCAAAGCATGGCGGTGCTGGTCATTGACGGCCGCGGCTCCACCGCCTGGGCGTTCGTGGACGTGCCCTGGGACACTGATCCCTCACCCACCGCGGACCACAGCTACCACTGGCTCGAGCACGACGGGCGCCTGCTCGACTCGCCCTACCTTCCCACCAGCGGAGGCATGGTCGAGGTCACCCTGAAGCGCGACGACGACAGCCCGTGGGGCCTGCGCTTAGGCAGCATCGAGCCCTACGTGCCATGGTTGGGCGAGTCACCGCCCGACAACCTCACCATCCCCTGTGAGCATCCCATCCCAGCCCGGGGCCCCTTCCAGCTCGCCTGGATCGCTGAGGGCCTCTGCTCTCGCGAGGCCGTGCTGGGGCAGCGCGTCCGCATCCAGGCCAGCCGGCACATCGAGACCTGGGACGGGACTCCATGATCCCGGTGCTGCTGGCGCTCGCGCTCACGCCACCCTCGGTGGCCCAGGCGCCGCCCGTTCCGCTCGCCGCTCAGCAGGTCCAGGTGGAGCTGCGGGGCCGGGTGGTCGATGTCGCGGGGCTTCCGCTGCCCGGCGCCTGGATCACCATCGAGGGCATGCCTCAGCACACCCGGAGCGGTCCGGAAGGCGGCTTCGAGTTGTTGCTACCCGCGGGTCGGGCCGAGGTGGTTCTGTCCGTCTCCCTGGCGGGCTTCGAGCCCCGAGAGCTCGTTCAAGCCCTCCCGCCGGGCGGCCCCCTGCAGATCGTGCTGCGCAGCGGGAGACCGGGAGCCAGCGGCGCCATGGGTGAGATCGTGGTGGAGGACTACCAGGAAGCCGCCGCGCCGATCCAGCATGCCCTGGATCGAGAGCAGGTCGAGCTCACTCCAGGCACTCACAGCGACGCCGTGCGCCTGGTCCAAGCCCTACCTGGGGTGGCGGTCACCCGCGAGTACGCACCGGGCGCCGGCGCCCTGGCCATCCGGGGCGCGGGGCCCGATGAGCACCGGCTCTACCTGGACGGGGTGGAGCTGCCCTACCTGTTTCACTTCAAGCAGTTCACCTCCGTGGTCAACACGGGCCTGCTCGAGGAGCTCACCCTCTACCCCTCCAGCTTCGGCGCCGATCACGGCGACGCCACGGGCGCCGTGGTGGACGCGCGCACCCAGGCCCTGACCCCTGAGCGCCCCCTGGTTGGCATCGACGTCAACGCCATCATGGCCGGCGGCCTGATCCGGTCCCCCCTGGGGCGGGACCTGTACCTCAGCGCCAGCGGCCGTCGGTCGTACATGGACTGGATGGTGGGCGGCAGCAGCGGGCAGTACACCACCTGGCCTGTGTTCTGGGACGCCTACGCGCGCATCGATCACGTGCCCGATCCCGACCACCGCACGGCCCTGAGCGCGCTGGCGGCCAGCGATCGTTGGGACCGCCTGGTGCGAGAGCCCGAGGAGCTCGATCCCCTGGAGGCCCTCTCGGAGCCCGTCCTCTCCTACCGCCACCGCTACCTGGCCACCTCCCTCATCCGCCACGATGCCTCCCAGAGCCTGCGCTCCGACGGCACCCTGGCCCTGGTGCTGGACAGCTGGCCGGCTCAGCTGCAGGAGTCCTGGCAAGATCGACGCGAGGCCAACCTGCAGCTCCGACAGGATCTGGTCTGGATCGCCCGCAGCGACCTGCACCTGGCGGCCGGGGTGAGGGGACGGGCCGAGCGGGTCCTGCGCAGCGCCAGCGTGGACCAAGCTTGGCCCGAGGTGGTCACCGAGGCGCCGATGATGGCCCGCGGCCTGTCGGTGGACGAGCGCATCGATCGGCTCAGGGTCGCGGCCTACACCGAGCTGCGCGCCCAGCTGGGCGCCTGGAGGCTGCTGCCGGGGATGCGCCTCGAGCACGACACCCTCACGGGTGCGTGGAGTCCGGATCCGCGCCTGGGGCTGAAGTGGAAGGCCACGCCCGCCTTGACCCTGCGGGCGGGCATGGGCCGCTACTCCCAGTTTCCCAGCTCCGACGCCCTGAGCCCCGCCGCGGGCGACCCCGACCTCCCCGCCATCCGGTCCGAGCAGCTGGCCCTGGGTGTGGACGGCGTGCTGCACGAGCGGCTGACCCTGACCGGCGACGTCTACGGCAAGCAGCTGCGAGAGATGGTGCTCGAGACGCCCGGCCAGGCCCCCACCGGAGGTGTGGACGGCAGGGCCCTGGGGGCCGAGCTTGGCGCCCGCTACCGGATCCGCAAGGTCTTCTTCTTCTGGACCACCATCAGCATGTCCCACAGCCAGCGCCTGATCGGGGACGCATGGAGTCGCTACGACTGGGCGCAGCCGCTCACCCTGGGCCTGGTGGCGTCCTGGACCTTCCTGCCTGAGTGGAACGCCGGGGTGCGGTACCGCTACGGCTCGGGCTTCCCCTACACGCCGGTGGTCGACGGCCTGTACCAGGCCAGCGTCGACAGCTACGAGCCCATGCTGGGGGAGCGCAACAGCGCGGTCATGCCCGCCTACCAGAAGATCGATCTACACCTCGAGCACCGCTGGGAGCGGGAGCACTGGCGCGGCGCCGTCTACGCCGAGGGATGGATCATCCCCGGCCGGTCCAACGAGATGTACCCGGTCTACAGCTACGACTACGACGAGGAGACCTTCGTCTATGGCCCCCACTTCGTGCCCATCCTGGGCGTGCGCGGCGAGCTCTACTGAAGGGCCTTGAGCAGCTTCTTGTCGGCCAGCAGCAGCGGCAAGACCGCCTCGGTGACGTCCTCGCCCGAGCAGCCACCCAGCCCCTGGGGGTTCGCGCAGACGCCCACCGCAGCGGGGGCTCCCTTTTTCTGGAGCCTGAGGAGGCTGGCCTGGATGGAGTCCAAGAAGCCCTCGCCGAGCTGTGCCATGTCGCGCTCGTACAGGGCCCGGTAGTCCTGGGCCTTCTCGAGGGCGGCGCTGCGGACAGCCTGGGTGTCGCCCTCTTCGAGATCCGCCTCGACGGCCTCGAGCGCCTCGGCATGGCGGGCCTTGGACTGGGCGATGGCGTCGCGGAGCAGGGCGTCGGTGAGGGCGTCCAGGTCGAGGTAGCTGCCCACGCCGGTGATGGGGATGACCGGCTGGGCGCGCCCCTGGAGCTCGAAGCTTGGCCAGGGCAGGGCGATGATCTCGTCCACGTCGTCCATCAGCTCGGCGTCGCCGTCCATGTGTTGCCCGATGATGGGCGCGAGATCGGTCCCCTCGCACTGGCTTCGTCCCATCAGCGCGTGGATGCCCTCGGCCCGGCACAGGCTGACGTCGTAGCCCACCGTGGCGGCCTCGAGCACCCGCTCCATGGCGCCGCCGAAGGTGACCTCGAAGTCGTCCACCAGGGTGTCCACGAAGGCCTGCACCTGCGCGGTCTGGCCGTTGCTCTGCCGGCGGATCTCAGTGGCGTAGGTGAGGAAGCCCTCGGGGGCGCGCTCGGCGCACAGGCTGGCGCCCTGGTCGAGAGCCACCAGGTCGGGGCTCAACCGGGCCATCTCGGCCTGGATGCCACCGAAGCTCTCGGAGACGTGGGCGCTGGCCTTCTCGAACAGCGCCGAGTGCGGCCCCACGAAGTCGGGGTGGTAGTACCCGGGCTCGCCAGCGAATGACGTGGCGCAGAGCAGGAGCGGCAGGGCAGCGAGCATGGAGTCTCCGGGGAGGGGCGTTTCGCTCTCCACCGCTGCTAGCCCGCTGGAGGGCTCGTTGCATCCCTCTGGGTGTCAGCGGAGGAACAGCAGGCCCTCGCCCTCACGCCAGTCCGGGCGCGAGCGGGCCAAGGCTTCGCGGATGAGCGGGCGCGCCCCGCGGGCCGCGACGGCCACCAGGCACAGGTCCACGTCCATGCCGACCAGGGCCTGGGGATCGACGATGGGGACGCCGTGGCGGGTGGAGCCGATCTTGCGCGGATCGATGTCCACCACGCCCACCAGGCTGTGCCCCTGGGCCAGCAGCCAGCGGATCCAGGGCCGCGCCTCCTTGCCTGCGCCCCAGACCACCAGCCGGCGGGGGCGTGAGAGGTGGGTGCTGGCCAGCCACAGGGCGCGCGCCCGACGGAAGGCCTCGCGGCTGTAGGCGGGGTGGGTGCGGGTGAGGCGCTGGGGACGGTCCCGCATCTGCACGAGCACCTCGGGCGCCTTGCGGAAGCGGCCGCCCCGGCCGTGCAGGCGCAGCCAGAGGTCGTAGTCCTCCGGGATGGGCCCCTCCGGCAGCCCTGGGCACTGGGCCACGCCGCGGTAGCCTCCCACAGCCAAGACGGCCTCGCGTCGGTAGGTGGCGGCGGGGTGCACCACCGGGCTCTACACCGAGAAGGCCCGGTCGAAGTCCTCCGGCTCGATCACGGCGTTGATCCAGTCCTGGTGCAGGCGCATCCCCTCGGGCACCTCGCCGTGATCCCGGAAGAAGCGCACCTGCCCGTCCACCAGCACCAGGCTCGGGTCGGCCTCCAGCAGCGGCGCCTGGATGGTGAGCCGGTGCGGGCTCGCCAGGTCGTCGGCGTCCATGCGGGCCACCCAGCACCCGCGGCAGGCTTCCAGCCCCTCGTTCAGCGCGGGCACCAGGCCCCGTGCTGGCCGCCCCAGCACCCGGACCCGGGGATCCTTGGCCTGCCAAGCGGCCAGGCGAGCGGGGGTGTCGTCCCGGCTGCCGTCGTCCACCACCACCGCCTCGAGCAGGTGATCGCCCCACGCCAGGACCGAGGCCAGGGCCGCATCGATCCCCGAAGATCCGTCTCGAACGGCCATCAATGCGGAGACGCGCGCGGGCTGTGGCATGGACGGGGCCCCGAGGATGGTGGGGAGCCTGCAGGGGAGGGCGCAGGGGCTGATCCAGGCCGTTTGACACGACCCGTGTTCGGCCATTATCCAGCCATCCCCCTCGGTGCGCCCGGGGTGCCACTCGGCACTTGTTCGGAGCCGAATCAACCTGCCCCAGCAGGAGATTCCATGCGTATCGCCATCCTTGGCGCGGCTGGCCGCGACTTCCATGACTTCATCGTGCTCTATCGCGATGATCCCAACGTCGAGGTGGTGGCCTTCACCGCCACCCAGATCCCCGGCATCGACGATCGTGTCTTCCCGACCGAGCTCGCCGGTCCTCGCTACCCCAAGGGCATCCCAATCGTCCCCGAGTCCGACCTCGAGCGCCTGGCCCTCGAGGAAGGCGTCGAGCAGTTCGTGTTCGCGTACTCGGACGTCTCATGGGACCACATCGCCACCATGTCGGCCCGCTGCAACGCTGTGGGCGCGGACTTCGTGCTGCCCGGCGCGCGCACCATGATCCCCTCTACCAAGCCTGTGCTCGGCATCGGCGCGGTGCGCACCGGCTGCGGCAAGTCCCAGACCACCCGCTACTTCATCGATCTGCTCAACAAGCGTGGGCTCAAGGCCGTCGGCATCCGTCACCCCATGCCCTACGGTGACCTGGCGGCCCAGGCCGTGCAGCGCTTCGCCACCTACGAAGACCTGGTCAAGCACGAGTGCACCATCGAAGAGCGCGAGGAGTACGAGCCCTACATCAAGCGTGGCCGCGTGGTCTACGCCGGCGTGGACTACCCCTCCATCTTGAAAGCCGCCGAAGAAGAGTCCGATCTCATCCTCTGGGATGGTGGAAACAACGACATCGGCTTCATCAAGCCCGACATGTACGTCGTGCTGATGGACCCCCATCGTCCGGGCCACAGCCGCAGCTACTACCCCTCGGAAGCTCAGGTCCGGATGGCGGATGTCATCCTCATCGCCAAGAGCCGCAGCGCCACCGCCGAGAACATCGCCTCCGAGAAGGCCCTGGCCGCAGAGCTCAACCCCAGGGCGCAGGTCATCTGCGTGGACTCCAAGCTGACCCTGATGGGCCACGACGAGTCCATCCTGAAGGGCAAGCGGGTCGTGGTCGTCGAAGACGGTCCCACCACCACCCACGGCGGCATGCTCTACGGCGCCGGCACCCTGCTGGCTCAGCGGGCGGGCGCCGAGATCGTCGATCCTCGGCCCTACTTCGTGGGCGAGCTGGCCGACACCCTGGCCAAGTACCCCAACGTGGGCCCCCTGGTCCCGGCCATGGGCTACTCCGACAAGCAGCAGGCCGACCTGCTGGCCACCATCGACAACGTGCCGTGCGACTTCGTGGTGTCCGGTACGCCCATCGAGCTGGCCGACCTCATCAAGACCAAGCAGCCCATCTACTCGGTGTCCTACGACCTCGAAGAGATGCCGGGCGAAGACAGCCTCGAGGCCGTCATGGACGCCTGGTTCGCCAAGGCTGGCCTCTAAGCTCCCACACGAAGCTCGGGGCTGGATGCGGGATGCCCTCGGGCATCCCGCCGCTGCTTCAGGAGCGCACGACGGAGGCTATCCCTCGATGTAGGGCACCATGATGGCGGCGGTGTCCGTGGTCTTGGTGCCCAGCTCGAAGCCGCCAGAGATGAGCAGGGCGCCGTCGTGCAGGGTGGTGACCGCGCAGCCGGGGCGGGAGCGATCGAGATCGACCGTGGGGCCCTTCTCGCCGCTGCCGGGCGCCAACAGCTCGACCTTGTTCACCGAGGTGCGCGAGGAGACGTCCGCGTACCCGCACGCCACGGCGATCCAGCCTTCCTCGATCCACGGCGACCAGGAGGCTCCCTGGCGGGGCGTGGCCAGCGGCGTGCCGGTCACGAAGCCCGCGGAGTCCAACCGGAACTCCTGGCCCTCGCTGGTGACGATGTTGCCCTCGATGTCTACGCCTCCGCCGATCCAGAACACGCTGGGCTCGATGTTCAGGATGATGGCGTCGCGGACGTAGGTCCCGGCCGCCGACGCCGAGATGGGCTCGAAGCCCTCGCCGATACCGGTGCCGCTGAAGGGATCGAGCACGCCCGTGGTGGACTGGCTGTCGCCTTGGACGAAGATCTTGCCCTCTTCGGCCACCCCGCAGCCCGTGGTGCCCTCGGAGGTCATACCGTTTCCGAAGCCGACGGAGGTGGAGAGCCAGGACGAGTCGTCGGTGTAGAAGCGCAGCAGGTCACCCTGGTTGCTGGTGCCGGCGCCCCCCAAGATCACGATGGAGTTGTCGATGTACTGGGCGCTGCAGTGGCCGGAGCGCGCCTGGATGAGGTGAGCGATGCGGCTGATGGTGTCCTGGATGGGGTCGTAGAGCCAGACGCCGTCCTGGGGGCCCGTCACGGCGTCCTGGCCACCGAAGAACAGCAGCTGGGACTCGGTGGTCCAGGCCCACTGCACGCCGGCTACGCCCACGTCGGTGACGGCGCCTGGCGACGAGAACACGCCCTCGTAGAAGTCGTAGGTCTCGATGTCCTGGTAGCTGGCGCTGCGGGTGGGGTTGTGCCCACCCAACATCAGCACGCGCCCGTCGGGGAGCGGGATGGCGTCGTGCTCGCTGCGCGGCTGCCCCATGTTCTCGGTCATGGCGAAGACGCGGTTGACCGGCAGGAAGGTGATGGGGACCCACAGGTCTTCGTCGGGCTCGAGGACGACCTGCGCGCTGCGGCCGTAGGATCGGACGCTGCTGCCGTCGGTGCCGGCCACCTCGAAGCGCACCACGCCATACTCGGCGATGCCGCTGAGTTCCGGTGGGTCGCCGGGGTAGTCGAAGCTCTCGGAACGCAGGACCTGGCCGTCGACGACGACGTCGATGCGCATGGAGCTGACCCCCTCGATGGGATCCGCATCGACGGTGGGGTTGCGCAGTGAGAGGGTGATCGTGGCGTTGTCCACCGCGATGATCACGTCGTCGCCGCCGTCGGTGATGGGGGCACAGGCGGGCAGCGCCAAGAGGAGGGGCAGGAGGGTGCGCATCATGTGGGTTGATACCCGAGGGCTATTGGGGGGCGCAAGCATCGAGGCCTTCATCAGGTGGCTTCCTGGCCAAAGCGCTGGCCGAGGGCGTCGAGCAGCTTGGTGTGCAGGCCGCCGAAGCTGCCGTTGGACATGACCGCGACCACATCGCCTGGCATAGCGTTGGCCGCGACGACCGCCGCGATCTCGTCGGGCTCGGGCAGGTACAGGGCCTCCACGCCGCGAGCCAGCAGATCGGCCACCAGCTGGGCGGGGCTGAAGAGATCGGCGCTGGGGAGGTTGTCCTTGCGGCCGGGATCGGCGATGACCACCACATCGGCTGCGTCGAAGGCCACAGCGTAGTCCTGCTGGAACAGGGCTCGGCGGCTGGTGTTCGAGCGGGGCTCGAAGACGCCCCAGAGGCGGCGACCGGCGAAGCGCATGGCCAGGGCGTCCAGGGTGACGCGCACGGCGGTGGGGTGGTGGGCGAAGTCGTCCAACACCGCGATCCCACCCACCACGCCTCGGAGCTCCTGGCGACGGCGGATTCCGCGGAAGCCCGGGAAGCCCGCGGCCAGATCGGCGGCGCTGAGCCCCTCGCGCTCGAGGGCGGCCACCACGCCGACCTGGTTCCAGAGGTTGTGCTCACCCACCATGCACGACTCGAAGACGCCGAAGCGACGGCCCTGGCGCAGCACCTCGAACTTCATCACGCCCCGGGTGGGGTCCACCTCGAGCACGCGGCCGTCCCAGGCGCAGTCGGGGCCGTAGCGCCGGACCTCACAGCGGGCCTCGGCGCAGACCGCGCGCACGTTCTCGTCCGCCCAGTAGGCAACCAAGCAGCCGTCGTCCTCGGGGATCAAGCCCACGAAGCGCTCGAAGGCCGACTTGACGTGGTCGAGGTCCCGGTAGATGTCGGCGTGGTCGAACTCGACGCTGGTGAGCAGGGCGGTGCGCGGCCGGTAGTGTACGAACTTGGGCTGCTTGTCGAAGAAGGCGGTGTCGTACTCGTCGCCCTCGATCACGAAGTGGCGGGGCGTCCCAGGGGCGGCGCCGCAGGCCCGAGCGGTCCGATCCAGGTTGGCGGCGACACCGCCCACCAGGTAGCCGGGGGCTCGGCCGGCGGCCTCGAGGAGCCAGGTGGCGATGGCGGTGGTGGTGGTCTTGCCGTGGGTGCCCGCCATGACCAGGGAGCGCGTGTCTTCGAGGAACATGGCGCCCAGCAGCTGCGGGAATGAGCAGTAGACCAGATCGCTGCTCAGCAGGGCCTGCGCCTCGTCGTACACGGCACGGACCACGTTGCCCACCACGACCAGATCGGGACGATGATCGAGGTTCGAAGCTTCGAAGCCCTCCATCACCTTGATGCCCAGGCCCGCGAGGACCTCGGACATGGGCGGGTAGACCCCGGCGTCGCTGCCGGTGACCGTGTAGCCGGCGTCCACGAGCATGGCCGCGAGCGAGCCCATGGCCGTGCCGCAGATTCCCATGATGTGGATGGTGCGGAGAGGGGCGGGGAGGGGGCCGGCGAGGAGAGGCATGGGTTCCTCGAGGTGGCTGGGGGGATGCTCCTTTCACACGCACCATGGGCTGGGGCAAGGGAAGGGCGAGTGTGGTGAGGATGACAGATTGACCCAGGGCCCGTGCGGATTACCTGTACGGCCGAGTCACGAACACCCAGCCCGCTGGTGCCCTAATGTTTCGCACGCTCCTGTCTCTGGTCTTCTCCTTGCTCCTGGCGACCCCTGGCTTGGCCCTCGCGCAGCAACCCGGCCAGGTAGAAGATCCGTTCCGGGTCGAGATCGCGTCCATCGACGTCCCTGCGGGCGGCAGCGCCCAGCTCGCCGTGCTGCTCGTGGTGCCGGCCGAGCACCACGTCTACCGGGACATGCTCGAGCTCCGCATGGACCAACCTGGCCCCTTCGAGCTGGGGGAGCCCGACATGCCGCTGGGGGATCTCGAGCCCGACCCCGCCTTCCCGGACAAGAAGCGCGAGCTGTACCACGAGAGCTTCACCATCACGCTCCCCATCCAGGCCCAGGCTGCCGCGGTGGGCACCTACGAGATCGAGGTGCAGGTCCGCTACCAGGGTTGCCGCGGCAACCTCTGCTACCTGCCCCGGGAGCGCAGCGTCCCTGTCACCCTCACCGTGATCGAAGGCGGCGCCCACGGGCAGGCCGCTGGGGATCTGGCCGCCTTCGGGCCGCGGCCCGCCCTCACCCAGGAAGACCCCGTGGGCGTCAAGGCGCTGGCCGGCACCGGCGGCGTGCGGGTTGCCTTCTTCCAGCTCGAGGGCTGGCACATCAACCAGAGCATGACCTTCATCGAGCTGGGCGAGGGCGCTCCGGTCCAGGCCGGCACGCAGCACTTCCCGCCGGCCAACACCTTCGTCGATCCCACCACCGGCATGGAGCGCGCCGAGATCGGCGGTGACTTCGTGGCCAGCCTGGACCTGACGGGCCCCGACGGCACCCACAGCGTGCCCGTCACGGTAGGCTTCCAGGCCTGCAAGGACGACCTCTGCCTGATGCCTCGCTACGAGGACTTCCAGCTCGAGATCACCCTGGGCGAGGGCGCCCCCGCGGTGGCTGCGGCCTCCAGCTCGTCGCCCGGGGCCGCCGTCAATGGCGACACCTTCAGCCAGATGCGCGAGAAGGGATTGTTCTGGCTCGTCCTGTTCGTCTTCGGCGCCGGCTTCCTGGTCAGCCTCACCCCCTGCGTGCTCCCCATGATTCCCATCACCATCGGGATCATCGGCGCGCGGGCCTCGGGCAGCCGCCTCAAGGCCTTCTCCCTCTCTCTCACCTACGTGGCGGGCATGGCCCTGGTCTACACCGCCCTGGGGGCCACCGCCGGCCTCACCGGGGGCCTGTTCGGCGCCTGGATGCAGAACGTCTGGGTGGTGGGCACCGTCGCCTTCTTCTTCGCGGCCATGGGCCTGGCCATGTTCGGTCTGTTCGACGTGGCCATGCCGTCCGGCGTCACCACCAAGCTCAACCAGATGGGCGGCGCCGGCTATGGCGGCGCGTTCGTGGTGGGCATGGTGGGAGCCATCGTCGCGGGCCCCTGCTCTGGCCCGGTCATCGCGGCCTTGATGGTGCTGGTGGGCACCGAGGGCGAGATCTTGCTGGGTGTCTCCTTGATGCTCGCCTTCTCCCTGGGGATGGGCGTGCTCTTCTTGGCCGCTGGCGTGTTCTCGAGTGTGCTGCTGCGCCCGGGCGCCTGGATGGAGTCGGTCAAGCGCGTCTTCGGCGTGATCATGCTGCTGGGCGCCATCTACTTCATCAAGGCGCACATGCCCGAGTGGGCCACCGCCATGCTCACCGCCGGCGTGCTGCTCTCCACCGCGGTCTTCGGCTGGCCCAGCGATGACTCCGAGGGTCCCAAGATCACCAAGGCCCACAAGCTGTACTCGGTGGTGGCCGGCATCGTGGGTGCCTGGTTGCTGGTGGGGCTGATGGCCACCTACGGCTTCATCCTGCCCCCGCTGCAGTTCTCCTCAGGCACCGGCGTCGAGGCCGCAGGACCCCACATCGAGTGGCAGGCCGACGAGGCTGCGGCCATGGCCCAAGCCAAGGCCGAGAACAAGCCCCTGGTCATCGACTTCACCGCCGAGTGGTGCGCCGCCTGCCAGGAGCTCGAGCACATCACCTATCAGGACCCCCGGGTGATCGAGCGCTCCGCGTCCTTCATCCCGGTCATGCTGGACTCCACCGACGCCAAGGACCCCACCGTCAAAGCGCTGCAGGAGAAGTACGAGGTGGTGGGCCTGCCCACCGTGGTCTTCGTGCTGCCCGACGGCACCACCATGGACGACCTCAAGGTCACCGGCTTCGTCGGCGCCGATGACTTCCTGGCCCGCATGGACGACGCCCTTGGCCGGCTCTGAGAGGTCCACCATGAACACCCCAACAGGTAGCTTCGTCGTCGGCCTGTCCGACGTGGCCGGTGTTCGCGTCCTGGCCGTCGATGCCACCGCGGCCGCTGAGGAGCTGCGGGCTCGCCACGGCCTCAGCGGTCACGCGGCGGTGGCGGCCTCCGAGGGCTTGATCGCCGCTCAGCTGATGTCGGCCTACATCAAGGGCGAAGAGCGGCTCACCCTGCAGTTCCAGTGTGAGCAGCCTCGCTTCGCCATGATCGCCGACGTCCACGCCGACGGCGCCACCCGCGGTCGGTTCACCCCCGCGGTGATCCCGCGATCCCGGCCCCTGCGCGGCGCCATCATGGTCATCAAGCACGACGCCACCCGCGAGCTGTACCGCGGGGTCGCGCCGGTGGAGGACACCGACTTCCAGGGGGCGCTGCAGGCCTACCTGGTGCACTCCCAGCAGGCGGTGGGCGTGGTGCGCATCCAGGCGGAGCTGGATGACCAAGGGGCCGTCCGCGTGGCCCACGGCTTGCTTGTGGAGAAGCTGCCCGATCAGGAGACCTCCGTCTTCGAAGACCTCTTCGGAGGGCTGGCCGAGGCTTCCCTGGATCGGGTCCTGCCGGCCGTCCTGGCGGGTGAGATCTGGGGCTTCCCCATGAAGATCCTCGAGACCCGCGCGCTGCGCTTCGCCTGCACCTGCAGCCACGAGCGCAGCCGAGACATCTTGATGGGGCTGGGGATCGACGAGCTGAACGCGTTGCTGGCGGAGCAAGGCACCGCAGAGATGACCTGCAACTTCTGCCTCGATCTCTACAGCTTCGACGGCGACGAGGTCCGCGAGATCATCCGGGAGATCCAGGCCAGGCCCTAGCCCTCGAGGTGGTCCAGGAGATCGGTCAGCGGGACGCTCCAGGTTCCCTCGCGGTAGCCGAGCAGGTTGATTCCGGTGTTGCGGCAGGTGAAGTCGTGGTACCGGGCCAAGGGGATCTGCTGGCACCGACACAGCAGGGTGGCGATGACCAGCTGGTGGCTGCAGACCACCACCAGCGATGAGGGTGTCGCCTGCCGGGCGATCTCTTCGAGAGCCTGGTAGCTGCGGCGAGCCGCCTGGCCGAGGCTCTCGCCGCCGGGGATGCAGGTGTGCTCGGGATCACGCCTCCAGCGGACCAGGAACTCCTGGTAGCGGCTGAGGAAGACCTTCTCCTGCAGGCCCTCGATCTCCCCGTGGTCCACCTCCACGAGCTCGGCTTCGACATGCGCGGGTCCCAGGCCAGCGAGGGTCTGGCGGGCCCTCGCGAGGGGGCTGGTGACCAGAGTGGATGGTGCGAGCGGCGTCAGGGCGGCCCTCAGACGCGCGGCCTGGTGCCGGCCAACTTCGTCCAAGGGCACGTCTCTCCTGCCGACGAGCACCCGGGCCGCGTTGTCCGCGGTGCGCGCGTGGCGCACCAGGAGCACGGGTGTGCCGCCATCGAGCCGCACAGCTTGGATGGATCGCTGGAGGGTGGAGGTGGCGCAATCGTTCATGGAGGCTAGAATAACGGAGCCGTGTGGGCCTGGCGTTTCCAGGGTCCGCGCAACCTCCTTCAGCTCGGAACGCATCATGCCGCGACGTCCCAAGGGCTTCGATCCACTCGCGAGTCTCTTCGAGCCCCCCAACGCCGAGTCGGGCATCGACGAGGTGCCCCTCGATGAGCCCGAGTCCAGCTCGGCGCAGGTCTTCCCACCGGTCCTCGAGCTGACGGATCCGTACTTCTCGGCTCCTGAAGAAGGCCCCCGGGCGCCCGCGCGCCGGCTCATCGGGCCGGGGGGGCGTTCGCCTCGCTCCCAGTACATCACCAGCGGCGACCCTGACATCGCCTCCCTGGACGATATGTCCATCCCGCGACCTCCGCCTCCGCCGCCGCCCAAGGCGCGCGCCGGCCTTCCGGTGGCCACCGGGGCCCCCCCCCCTGATCTCTTCGAGCCTCCCCCGGATCTGCTCGAGCCGGCGCCGCCTGCGCCGACCTTGCCCGAGCCAGCGGCCGAGATCCTGTCCGAGCCTGTGCCCGTGCCTCCCCCAGCGCCCGTCCCCCGTCTGCAAGAGCCCGACCCGGTGGCCCTCGCCAAGGCCCTGGCCCGCGCGGCGGTGGCCAAGGCCGGCCCTCCCACCCCGTCATACCGCCCTGACAGGCCCGGCGAAGCCGCCGCCGCTGCTCCGCCGCCCGCCGAGCCTGCTCCGCAGCCCAAGCCCTCGAGGCCCCTCAGTCGCGTCGAGATGCTCTCCCAGCGCGCGGTCCGGCCCAAGTCCGCCCAGGACGTGATCCAGCGCGCCACAGAGGTCGCGCGCGCACAGGAGCAGCGGGCCGAAGAGCGCCGTCGCCAGCTGGAGCAGGAACAGGCCGATCAGCCTGGGGCGCCACGCCCACCCCTGGTCCACAAGGTCCAGCGCCTGCTCGAGCGCAAGCTGCGCGGGCTGGGCCCGATCACTGTCAACAACTGCATCGTGCTCGAGGACCGCGACGTGCTCCGCGCCCTCTGGCGGGCTCACCGCGCGCGCTTCGGCGCCGAAGGCAAGCTCGACCAGGTGGTGGGAGCGGCCGCAGTGCTCGACGCCTTCGACCTTGTGCCCGGCGACAAGCTCGTGGCTGCCCACGTGCTCACCGACGCCTCGGACTACCTGGTCTGGCTCGACATGCGAGAGGGGACCCCCCTGGCGGCCTTCGCCGATGCGCGCGCCTACTTCGTGGGGCAGCAGACCGGCGCATAGGGGGGGGCCTGACACAGTGCGGACCATCTGGGGCGCTCTGCCACCTGATCCCCGATCCTGGTCCTCCACAGCGCCTCGCCACATCGAGCCTCTCCTACGCTCGGCTCACGAGCACGGATGGACCAGGGCCGGAGCCCGTGAAGCCTCCACACTCGCCCGGGGAGCCGGCGAAGCAGGGCGCTGCGCAGGCTGGACCATGGGGTGCTTGCTCCGAAAACGTCCTCGCCTCGGCTATGCCTTGGGCTAGGTGCGACGCAGCTCGAGGACTGCGGATTGTTCTCCACGCATTCACCCCACGTCCCGACGCCTGCTCCGCTGCGCGACCACGAGCGCGCCAACCATGCGGACCGAGACGTCGTGGGGGTGGGGCTGCTCCCTTGTCGCCTCGTTGGCCCGACTGAGCCGCTCATCA